>JGI24721J44947_10002557_pt1 | contig 26078 bp, 26 predicted proteins | sample YelNatPaOPGAMG01_FD_44947 | JGI IMG/M metagenome (IMG submission 44947) | reverse complement strand
CTGATCGCTAGCGACGGGCGGCTCCGGCGGGATGGCTGGCAGACATAATATGAAGAACGGCTTTCCAAATTACACTTGGTAGAGAAAAACGGGGCAGGTCACTCACACTTCAGCCGTCTGTAACTTCGGAAGACGCCACAGATTGTAAGCCGCCGCCGTCATCAGAAACTGCCAACTTACTTTCCGTAGCCCCCTTAGCTTCGCCTTCTTCATGCCGCCGGTCTGCTTCATCCACCCGAAGATCTTCTCGATCAGCGGTCTCTTCCCCTGGCTGACACGATAGCTGGCGTGCCTCGCCGTTCGTTCATCGATGGCGCTGCCGCCGTTGCGCTCGGTGTTCTGCGCCACGTGCGGGCGGATGTTCATCGCCCTCGCCGTCGCGACGAAGTCCCACGTGTCATAACCCTTGTCAGCACCCACGCTCATCGGCCCGCGCCGGTTTCGCCGCCGCCGTGCCTGCCATTTGCGGTGCAGCATCAGCGCCGCGTCGCGTTCCGCCGTGCCGTCGGCGTGTGTGAGCAGTGCGTCCACAACCAGGCCGTTGCGATTCTCCATCAGCACGTGGCCCAGATAGCCGAGTTTGGCCTCCTGTCCGTTGCCCTTGCGGTACAGCCGCGAGTCCGGGTCGGTCTTCGAACTCGTGGGTTTCGTTGCTCCGCTTCTGTCCGCGGAACTGGCCCGGCTCGTCATCGCCGCCGTCCTTGCGCTGGAAACTCTTTTGGCTGGCCCAGGCCTCGATCAGCGTGCCGTCCACGCTGAAGTGCTCGTCCGACAGGTGCGGCCTGGCCTGCTCCAGCACGCGCGCGAAGAACGTCCGCGCCACGTCCTGATTGAGCAGCCGTTCGCGATTCTTGCTGAACACCGCGTGGTTCCACACCGGCTCGTCCAACTCCAGACCGACGAACCAGCGGAACAGCAGGTTGTAGTTCATCTGCTCCATCAGCATCCGTTCGCTGCGCACTGAATAGAAGATCTGCAGCAGCGCCGCGCGCAGCAGGCGCTCGGGCGGCACCGACGGCCGGCCCGTCCGGGCGTACATGCCATCTAAGTCCTTCGCCATGGCCCGGAGTACGTCATCGACTGACTTGCGGATCGCCCGCAACGGGTGGTCCTGCGGAACCCGGTCCTCCAAGGAAACGTAGCTGAACATCTCCGACTGCTGCTGATCGTCGCCGCGCATAGAACAATTTTCTCAGGGTTTGTTCCGGCAGCCAAGTACTCACTTGGGGTTTTTCAACAAGCTCCTAAGTTATACAACTTCGCACCATTCCTTCGCCGTCTTGTCAGTCCCGTCTGCGCGGACGGGATCGCGGGTCAGGGTGCGGATTCTCCTCCCATCCGATCACCGTTCTCCTCTGAAACCGATCACTGATTCTCCTGGAAACCGATCAGTGTTCTCCTGTGAAAGCGATCAGCGTTCTCCCTTGAAGACCGATCACTTCCGGCCGCCGTCGGCCAGCCGGAAGGTGGCAAATGAAGCCCGGGTTTGCAGAATTCGTCGAGGCCCACGGCCGGGCGATGGTGCTTGTAGTCCTCAGCTTCGCGCTGGCTTCTCTTCATTTTCAAGCTGCCGATTTCGATCTTCCCGCAGACGGACTTTCGCTGCTCGTGACTCCCGTTATCTTCTATTTGCTCCGGAGCCGCACACAGAGAGCCAATTGAACTGTCATCGAGGATTGTGACTGTTTCCGGTCTGCATGCCGATGTGGAGATGGCGCAAGCGAATGCTCTCGCCGGTTTTGAGTCGCGAAACCAGTGGGCGAGCTTCCCGAATCTCGGGCGCCCGCTGGTTCAGCAACGCCGATGAACTGAACGAACTCCGACCTCCTCTGACGCCCCGTTGATGCCACGGCCTGCGGGATAATGGATACGGGTGTTGGAGTCCACCCCAGACCGCTCGCCACCGGGCAGATGACTCCTATGCGGGATTTCCTCCGCTAGGAGTCCGGTCATTTGGCCCTACTGGGAAGTCCCCAAAATCGAGTTTTCGGAGACGGCGCATGGCACGTGAGGCTACCACTACGGAAGCCGGCACTGCACTCAATGAACCGCAGCGGCGCCACCTTTGGACGAGCGTGCAGTACGCGGACAAGCTCTTGTCCGAAATCGAACAGGTCCTGACTGCCGCCTCCTCAAAGTCGCCTTTTCCGAGATACCGGGTTGATGTAAGCCCGGCTCAGAGCAAAGTCATCCAGGATTATATTGCCCGGATCCGGGCGCAGATGCTTCGCATTCTCGAAGGGCAGCGAATCGCGGTGCCGGGCCCGCAATTCGGCGCGATCCACACCATTCGAGTGGCCCTGGCCTTCGTGCGCACCGCAGCTATTGAGATCGGCCCGAAGTACATGCGTGGGTACGGCGAAGTTCCGGAATCGGAGGTGGCTGAACTGAACGGCCTCGTGGCCGAGCTCAATACCCTCGTCGACAAGCTCGACGCGTATCTGGCGCAGGGGCTGGGGCAGGACCTCGGCGCCCGCCTGGCGAGACTCCAGCGGGCGGGGGACAAAGCTGCTCTGCTGAAGAGGCTGGAGCGGATCATCTCGACTCACGGCCTGGTCGAGTCTCGGTCGAAGCTGGCTATGATTCTCGACCGGATGGAGACGCAACGGTTCGAAATCGCGATCTTCGGGCGCGTTAGTTCCGGGAAATCGTCGCTGTTGAACCATATTCTGGAGATCGATGCGCTGCCCGTCGGCGTGAACCCAATAACGGCGGTGCCGACCCGGCTGGTTTCGGGGCCCGAGCCGAGGCTGACGGTCTCGTTCGCGGATCGCCGGGTGGAGCACCTGGAATTATGGGCTTTGCACGAACTGGCTACGGAACAGCGCAACCCGAATAACACGAAAGGCGTGACCAGCATTGTGGCGGAACTGCCGGCACAGAGGCTGCGCGACGGCATCGTATTCGTCGATACTCCCGGCCTGGGTTCGCTGGCAGCGGCCGGCGCCGCGGAGACTCGCGCCTATCTGCCGCAGTGCGATCTCGGGGTGGTGCTGATCAATGCGGGTTCCACGCTCTCCGAGGAAGACCTCGCGACGGTTCAGTCGCTGTACGAGGCCGGAGTGCCTGCATCAGTGCTGCTCAGCAAAGCGGATCTCCTCGCGCCGCCAGAGCGCGAATCCTCGCTGGCCTACGTCGCAGAACAGATTCGGAACAATCTCGGAATCGAGCTGAAGGTACACCCCGTCAGCATCGTCGGCGAGTACGCAGCCCTTTTGGATGCATGGTTCGAGCATGAGATTGCGCCGCTTTACGGGCGCCACCGGGAACTTGCGGACGAATCGGTGCGCCGGAAAACCGCCGCCCTTCGTGAAGAAATTGAGGCCGCGCTGCGTTCAAAACTGAGCCGCGCCGAGGGGTCCCGCGTATCGGACGTTAACGGTCTGCGAGAGGTCGAAAAGGAATTGAGGCGCGCGGCCGGGCGGATCTCCGAGGCGACAACGGCTTGTCTTCGGGCGAGCGATCGAGTGGAGAAGTTACAGCCGGCCGCAGTGCGCGAGGCTGCCTCGCGGCTTATCGAGCGTTGGCGGCAGGGCCTGGACGGGAATGCCGGAATCATCAGCGATGCCATCGTCGAGACGGCCGCAAGCGTGGGCAAGAGCCTGTCCGTCCGGCTGAGCGGCCTGGCGGAGGAGTTGACCGCGGCGCTCCAGCAAGCAGCCGGACACCTGGACGCGGCGGACATGCCGCAGAAACAGGAACTCCTCCTCGCTTTGCGGGAGATGCCGCAACTTGACTTCTCTGTAGGACCGATACTGCTGAAACGCTCGCCGCTTCTCACTTTTGCCGGGCGTCTGGAACAAGCGCGGCTGGAGGCCCGCCTGCGGCGCCTGTTCGGCCCGGGTCTGGATGAGGCATTCAGGGCGCATCGCCGCCTGCTTGAGGCTTGGCTGCGCAGGGCGATCGGCGAGATGCAGGCGCGATTCGATTCGCATGCGGATACCTATCGGGCCCAACTGGAGCGCCTGCTGGGCGCGTCCGCAATCAGTCCGGAAACTGCGGAAGCAATTCGCAAGGACCTGGCCGCGATTCAACCTGAGGCGGCTGAGGTGGAAGAGAACGGCGCCACGGGCTGAGATCATGTCTGGCACGGCATCGCACGACAATCGTGAACTGGCGATCCGGCAACTGATCGGGAAGCTCGATTCGCTTCTCGAAGGCGAACAGGCCGCGGCTGCGCTTGTAGGCTTTGGGCCGGCTGCGGTGGAGCCATTACGCCGGTTCCTGATTGAAGGTCGTCCCAGCGGGATCTACCAGCCGCGGCGGTGGGCAGTCGAAGCGCTTGCGGGATTACAGGCGAAGGATGTGCTCTTGGAGTACTTGCGCAGCGATCGCCCCATTCCGGACGCCGTCGCCCGAATGGGGGAAGAGGCGGTGCAGAATGCTGCTGCGGCGGCTCTCAAACAATGGCCCGGCGATGACGTTTACGAGGTATTGACCGGCATCCTACGGCACCGCCACCTTGCGGGCGCGGTGGAGGCGCTCGGCGAACTGCGGCGCACGGAAGCGATTCCCTTCATCATCGCCGCGCTTGAGGACGACGTGTGCCGGGCTGCTGCGGAAAATGCTTTGCGCAAGATGGGCCGGGCCGCGGTTCCGGAATTGATGTCCGCAGCATTGAACCCGCGCCCGGACCGCGAAGAGGAGACCCCGTCCAGCCTGCAAACGAGGAGCAGCGCGGCCCGGCTGCTTGCCGAGATCGGGGTGATGGAAGAGCAGTGGATGCGCCTGAAGCCGCTCATCAACGAGACGGCTCCGGCCATTCTCGCCGCAGCCGCCAGGATGGCCTGGCGAGCGGGCGACAAGGCAAGCATCGAGGCCATTACGGTTGGCCTCATTCGGGCCATCAGTGATGCGGACTGGTACTTTCGCGACGAGATCTCGGACGTGCTGGTGGAGATCTACGATGCGGTCCGCCCGATAGTCGAACGGGAGATAGCGATGCGCAACAGGCTGCCGCTCGAGAAGAGGGTCTTCGACCCGGTGCTGCGCACGCTGCTTCACGTAAGCCGCCGGATAGAGAGGGACGATGAAAGCACTCGATAGCCGCGGAGTAGAGGAAGCCGGGGCAGGGTCCGGAGCGCTCGAGCAACACCTGAAACTGAAGCTCGAGCTCGCCGCCGTCATCCTCTCGATGATGCAACTGTTTCACGAAGCGAAGGACGACGGGCGCGAATGACAGGCCCGGAAATTGCTTTCGCGCCTGGCCGAGGATCAGTTCAACCTGGCGGTTGTCGGGCAATTCACGCGCCGCAAGAGTTCATTGATGAACGCGGTGATGGGGATGGACCGCCTGCCCACCGGCGTGTTGCCGCTCACGTCAGTCGTTACGACGGTTCGCTACGGCGATCACGAGTGCGCTGTAATCCGGGTTCGAGGAGCATCGCTGGCCCATGAAATCCCGCTCGGCCAGTTGCAGGAGTACGTAACCGAGAGAGGCAATCCGGGCAACCGGAAACAGGTTGTGCTCGCGGAGGTGCGTCTTCCGGCAGAAGTGCTGAGGCTCGGATTCCGTTTTATCGACACGCCGGGCGTAGGTTCGGCAATCGCCGCAAACACCGCAACCACTCACGAATTCCTGCCCGAAGCGGATGCCGTGATTTTTGTGACCAGCTTCGAATCCGCGATGAACGAGGGCGAACTCGCGTTCCTTCGCGATGTGTCCAGGCAAGTTCATAAGATCTTCTTCGTTGTGAATAAGCGCGATCTGGTGTCGCCTGAAGAGAGCGAAGCCGTGCTGGCTGCCGTTCGGGACACGATCGCGGCTCATCTCGAGGAAGCTGTTCGGGGGGTAGCGGTCACGCCAGATACCGCGCCATAAGGTCGATGCGCAGCGGCGCGAACAGGATGTGCCTGCCCGAGTGGTACTGCGGTTCCTGGGCCAGGCGGCACATCTCGACAATCTGCCCCGGGTTACCTTTCGCGTTATCGAGGACGCGAGGCCGGAAATCGTCGAGATCGAATTTCCCCAAACCGAACCGGTTGGCGGCCAACTCGAACAGTATTGACGCCTCGGGTCCCGACAGCGGGGCCATCTGAATCGTCCGCCGCGGATCCCAAAACAGACGGCGGAGTTCGCCCAACCGTACCGGATCCCTTGCTATGGCGATCATTCGCATTCCGCGGCTGAAGTAGACGCGCTGGAAAAACCGGTACGCCTGAAAGCTCGAATTCTCGATACCGTCCAGCACTAGCAGACACGGGCTGGCCTCCAACCCGCTCCATAGGACGCCGCGCAGGTGCACGCTGGTCTGCTCGCCCGCCCACTTTGCCGGCGAGTCTCCATTTCGCACCAGGGGAGCGAGGCGGGGATGGCGATTCTCGATGAGCGTGGCCGCCAGTGAGGCGAGCATATCGTGAAGAATGCGGCGATATTCGACATAGACCGCGTCTGGCGCGGAGGCGGTGATGGACTTGACCAGGGCAGTCTTGCCCGAACCCGCCGGCCCCAGAATCAGCAACGACTCGCCCCGGCGCACAGCCTCTTCGATCCGGCGCTTTTCCCTTGCTAGCCCCACTAACGGGACAGCCACTGCTCCACTGACTGCTTTCACCTGGACGTTGGACCCGCTGCCCGGCTGGACCGCTGGATTCGAATCACCTCGACATCATTTATCGCTATCAAGGCTGTGTCGAGCATTTCTTCCAGAACCGGCACGAGGCGGGCTATGTTCTCGGCCGAGTCGACAACTTGAATAGGTAATTCATGCGTGAAAAGATGAGGCTTATGCAGCTCTGCCGTGACGCCATAGCCCTCCATGCCGCGGAAGACTGTGGCGCCGGCGATATTCATCTCCCGGCATTTCTCGACAATCGCTTCGTACAGCGGCCTTCCGTGATAGTGATCGCGCTCCGATAGATGTAGCCGCAACAGTCTGGCTGCCACGGACGCTGTTCCCACAGCCGGACTAGAACCGATGTTCTCACCGTCAGAGGCCATCGTGTACCTTCCTGGCCGTGTGCCGGCCATTCGAACGTTGGGGAATCTGTGCGGGAGGTACTGATAAGGATCGGCATTGCCTCCAACAACAGATTACCTGTCGCAGGAGTCATCGGCCGCCCTCGAACGGAACGGCGTAAGGCGGACTCCACCGCCGCAGCCTGATAATACTGCATGTTTCCGCCGCCGTGCAACCCGGCTCCTTCCAATCCAGATCGACCCTGGTCATGTGGAGCGCTTCTGGCCAAATAGTCTGCGCTCCGCCTTCCGGAGTAGCCGAGGCGCTATGCTGCTTCCCGCTTCTCCGCCGGCAACTCACCAATCCGGTGTAGCTTCATGAGGTTTGTGGTTCCGGAACGCCCGGGTGGGTGGCCCGCGACAGAGATCACCATGTCACCGGCGTTGAGCGATGCATGTCGCACAAGCTCCCGTTCGACCAGCGCCAGCATTCGCGCACGACGAGGCAGTGTACTTCGGTGGCATTGCGCTCGAACGCGCGCAGCTCGACCGCCCCGTCCGCAAGCAGGATGCGATCCCCTGGACTGACCTCGCGGGCGAAGGCCGCGTAGTCTGTCGACGCGTGCCTCGCATCGCCCACCAACGGTTCCACGGTCAGGGTGAATTGCGACCCCGTCTTCAGCAGACAGCCGCCGCCGCGAAATTCTCCAAGGCGAACTTTCGGACCCTGGAGGTCCAGCAGCACGGCGCAGGGCCGCCCCACCTGGATGCCCGCTTCACGGACTGACTGGATCCATTGGCTCCAATTCTCTTGACCGCCATGCGAGGCATTAATACGAAACACATCGGCCCCGGCCTCAGCGAGCCGCGCGATCAGGTCAGGGCTGCCGGTTGCCGGCCCGAGGGTTGCAACGATTTTTGTGTTCCGCGTGAACATTGTTCCGCCAGCACTCTGCGGGAGCGTTCGCGATTCAGGAAGCACCTGCTCGCGATCACTTACCGGCAATACGCGATCCATCTTCCTCACCTCGTGACAGGAATGAGGAGATCGCCAGGAAGGGCCTCCTACAGCGACTGCGCCCTAGGAGTCATTGGCCGCATGGCGCGACGTTGGCGGACTCCAGCGCTCGAAAAGAGATTGCTGCCAGGCAGCGGCGCTTCCATGTCGAACAGCTTCCCGATCCTGATGCGTTGCTGGTAAACCGGCCAGCACTCTCGACGGCTGCCGCCATCCTCCCCAACGCATGCTGCCCTTAAGTCCAGAGCCTCCGGGATGCCGTAAGCCAGCACAGCTTCGCTCCTCCTTTCGGAGATGGAAATTTTTGCACAACTTCTGGCTTTGGGAGGGATCTCAGCCGTGCCTCCCGCAGCAAAACGTGCAGGAGTCATTGGCCGTGGAACGGCGACTGCAGCGAGCTCCACCGCTTATATCGATTATGAGCCGCACGGGTCAGATCTTTCAAAGACATTTTGCCGGCCGCCCACACGAGATGCCGCGCAGGACCGCTCACCCGCGCGCCACCCCCTCGCAACACCGGATGTGCCCGTGGTTGTATTCTGAGATTTCGAGAATACACGCGAGGTGATGGAGCCTCACCGACGACCGTCCCAGGACTCCTGGGAATGATAGCTCCTGCTCAGCCGGGCAGGAGCTATTTCAATTTGGGCTCCGCCGGCGAGCCAGTCGTGCTGGGCGCCGGTCATGCGCTCTGTACGGCCCGCCTGGCTGTGATGCCGGCTCACGCGAAGGGGGACTAAATGAGGATTCTGATTGCTTCGGATCTGCACGGCAATCTCGAGGCGGTCCGCGCGCTGCCCACACGATATGACGAGCTTTGGGTCTTGGGCGATCTCGTCAACTATGGACCGAATCCCGCGGAAGTGATCGACTTCGTTCGCGAGAACGCGTCGCTAATCGTTCGTGGAAACCATGACGACGCGATTGGGTATGACCGGGATCCCGAGTGCTCGCTCCCGTACCGCAGACTCGCCGAAGAGACCGGCCGCTTCACTATGTCCGTGGTGAGCGGTGAGCAACGCGAGTTCCTGCGGGGACTACCGCTAACGGCTGAGCGCACGGTGGGCGATCTACGCTTCTTTGCATGCCACGCCGCTCCCGCCGATCCTCTTCACGAATACCGGCCCGCTGATTCGGACTTATGGGCTCAGGATGCCGCAAAAGGCTTCTGCGACGTTCTGCTGGCCGGACATACACACGTGGCGTTTTGCCGCGCCGTGGACGGCCGCCGTGTGGCCAATCCCGGCAGCGTCGGCCAGTCCAAGCAGGCAGGAGGGCACGCTTACTATGCGATTTGGGAGGACGGACGGCTGCAACTGGAATCGGTAGAGTACGAACTCGAGGTAACTGTCGCGAAAGTAAGGAAGATGCCGGTTTCGCCTGCTGTCAGGGATCGCCTGGAGAGCGTACTGCGAACGGGGTTGTTACCGGATCAGGTTTGAGCGCGGCAAACGAACTATGGATTCCGGATCGATCGGGATAAGGCGGGGCTTTCCTGATTTGCGGCGACTCAGCGGCTCAACCGTCATCCTGGACATAGATGGCNCTATCACGGCTGATGCTGGGGCTGAGATTTCGCGCGGCACGTTGAACAGCCAGTTCCTTCCATCGAAGAGCAGTTGGGCGCGCGCGGAATCGCCGGCAGGGCGGCGTTCGGGCGCTGATTGGATGTTTGCGCGGTAGAAAGCGGGCGGCGTCTCGGCACATGCCGCCCCGCAGTTCCAACGCATGTGAAACTGTACGCGATTGCAGACATGTTCTACTCGCTGCAAAGCGAGGGGGTTCACGCGGGAGTACCGGCCGTGTTTATCCGTTTTGCCAGCCTCCCCGGCTCCGGCGGCTTCGATGGGCAACGTGAATTCCCGGTTTGCGATCGGTTAACGGCCAACGAAGTTGCGAAGTTGGCGCGCATATGTAGCTTCCGCTGCAAATGGGCCGTTTTGACCGGAGCGGAGCCGGCGCTACAGTTGGACGCGAATCTGGTAGACGCGCTTCACGAGTCCGGCTTCAACGTCGCCATCGAGACTGGCGGAATGATAGCGCTCGACAAGTTTTCCTTGGATTGGATTGCCATCTCACCTGAACCCGGCTCTGAACTCCGCGTGAATGATGCCGACGAGATCAGGTATCTGATTCGCGATGGCGATCCAATCCCCATTCCGCCGGTGCGCGCAAGGAACTACGTTCTGTTGCCTGCCCCGGATGGCGACCAAACTGACTCAAGGAACCTGGAGTGGTGCATTCGGCTCGTGAAGAAGCACCCTCAATGGCGACTCTCAACGCCACGGCGGAAAGTCTGAGGGCAGCCGCGGTCCTTTCCCGTAACGAAGACGGGGCAGAAGAGATCGCCCTTATTGCAGGACCAGCGGGATGGACGCCGCGGTGAACTGCGCAGTTGGAGTGGGTATGGGCGCGGAAATGGAGAGACCGGTATGCCGCGTCCGGCGGAGCCGGTGGCCTCCCGCCATCTCGCACGATTCCCGGTATCCGCTCTGCTAATCTCTGTCCAGGGGGGTGGCGTTTGAATATCAGGAGGCTTGTCCTCGATGTTGATAAGGCCGTCATTCGACCCAGCCTGATTGATCTCGCCGCCGCGATCGAGCGAGTCGAAGGGGTCCAGGGTGTTAACGTCACCGTTACGGAAATCGACATCGAAACCGTTGGCTCGGAGGTGACGGTTGAAGGCGAGAATATCAATTATTCGGCTCTGGTTGAGGCGATCGAATCAACCGGCGCAGTGGTTCACAGCATAGATCAACTCGTTTGCGGCAGCAGGATCGTTGAACGTATCAAGAGGGAGAGATGAGCGCCGCGGGACGGCTGCTCCAGCGGGAGCACGGCTTCGCGCTGGTAATCGGCATCTGCGATGGCATCCTGACCGCACTCACTCTCGCGGCGGGCAGTGTTCTCGGCTCCGGAAAGCCGCTCGAAGTGGGATTGGCGCTGCGCATCGCTGCCGCGTCCGCCGTTTCGGGAACGTTCGTCTTCTTCACGGCTGAGTACTCCAAGGTCCGCGGGGAGTTGGCGCGCGCGGAGCGTGAACTGAATCTCTTGTCTCACGGCCGGCTGGCGGCCACGAGGTTGGGCCGCGCCGTGCTAGTCGAGACGGTGTCGAAGGCCAGCCTGGCAAGCATCTGTAATTTCGCAGGCGCGCTCTTCCCCCTGATCCTGGGGGCATTATTGCCCCGTCCGGTGTGGCTCCCCGTCGCTGCGGCAATTGCCACCCTGGGCTTGCTTGGCGTCGCTATCGCCCGATCGGTTCGCGGGAGTCTGTTTCGCTGGGTCTCCGCATTGATGGTGGCCGGCTCACTGCTAACGCTGATCGGCTTCCATTTGCATGTGGCCTGAGTTCAGGGAGCCTTGCGGCGAGTCCGCGACCGCGCCGGAGCGTAATAGGCCTCGTGAAGATCGGGACGGGGGATGAGCCAATCGGTGAGATTCACCAGGTGACTGCGCTCGAGGGCGCTTCGAAGCCTGGGGTTCTTCAAACCGCGGCGCAAGATCGTGCGGATCACCTCCTCGGCATCCTCCATCTCGAAGCAGTTCCTGAACGCGCCCTCGTTCGCGACACGATCACGCAGAATTGTGGCGATCGCATATCGTACGCGGTAAGCGGTCGCGCCGGCTTCGTAGACTTTCGGCAGAGGCATGGCGCAGGTGATCGAGAACGACTTTATGACTCTGCGGCGTCCCCATCGCGGGAGCCATCGGCCCGACAGTTGAGCGGAGTCAACCGCTTCCCACCACAATTATACGGCGCGAACCGGCCGCAACTACTTCAGGCGCTCTCGTGCCTCGGCGCTTCCGATAGCGGTAACGCGCTGTCGTGAGGCGCTGCGGGTAGGGCTTGGCACCGATGAGCCGTTGACTGTGCGCACGAGGCGATTGATAATAGTTGTGGGCGTTGGAGTTCGCCTTTAACCTCCTGGTCGGGGAAGATGACTCCTGAGTGGGAACGTCCGGCCGGGAGCATCCGATCCGTTCCTGGCTTTTCTTCCGGTAGGGTTCCCCATAGCACAACAGCTTTGAGTGCTGTACGCCGGTCGCGCAGCGCTGAAGTTGAGATGAACTCCGATGACGCCTTCAACGGAAGCCCGGAAGCCGAAGAAGAGCTTCAGGAGTCCCGTTTCAAAACATCCGCATCCGAGCCCACCACGCACAGAGTTCCATCTTCCGCTCAGACCATTGTCATCAGGCGAATGGCGTGGCCGGGCGGTCCCAATCATGAAGGGCTTGCAACATGTTTGAGAAGCTCTCGCCGTATCCGTTTGAATATGGTGTGATCATGGCCAACGCCCCGCGTACGTCCGGCGTCTATGGCCTCTTTAACGACAAAGGCTGCATCTATATCGGTGAGGCCGACAACATCCACCGGAAACTGATGGAACACCTCTTCGAGGACGACAGTCCCCTGAAGCGAAAGGATCCAACCGGCTTTGTGTTTGAGATCTGCTCAGCCGACAAGCGGCGGTGGATGCATACTGTGTTCACGTCACGGTACCGGCCGGTGTGCACCGAACGCCCCGAGTTGCTGATTCCGGAGTCGTGAGATGTGGAATTCGCCGCAACCAATGTTCCACCCGGCAACGCGGGTGACGTGCGAGGGGCGGCCTGCCGGCTGCGGGTGTGTAAGAGCAGCGTGAGGATGTCAATTCAGAGGAGCCTCGCTATGGGTGATGTCGACGTTGAACAGAGTGAACAGCAAGCCCGTTTGGCAGACGAGCCCGCGCCTTTCCGCAGCATCCTGTTCGCCGCCTCCGAAATTGTCCCACCTATCGACAAAAGGCAGCCGCCTGATTTCTTCACCGATCTCAATCTCGACCAGGTAGTCGATTCCATAACCGCCGGCCGGGACGAATACAACCTGAAGCCCTTCTTTTACGCCCCGTTGACCGATGTCGAGACGATCAACTATCGGTACGACGTGCTGCGGGATTTGGAGGATCCGGCCCTGATGTGCCAGATCAGGTCGTTCGCTCAGAGAATGCGCGAGATGCGGGCCCACCTCACTCGATCCGAGAAAGCGCATTACCAGCACGAAAAGAAGAGCTGGTTTCTGAATGCGGTACAGACCTACTGCGCTGCCGTCAACCGGCTGGCTGGGGATCTGGAGTTCGCAGGACTGCGGTCGCTCGGGTTCCGGGCCTTCCGCGATTATCTGGCAGATTACACGGCATCTGAAGGGTTCGTTCTGCTGAACGCGGATACTGAAAGGCTCAGGCGCGAATTGTCTTCAATCACATATTCTCTGCTGATCGAAGGTAATCGCATCACCGTAAGCCGGTACGAGCAAATGCCCGACTATGGCGCGGACGTGCTGAAAACGTTCGAGAAGTTCAAGCAGGGGGCGGTGAAAGATTATCGGTTCGAGTTCCATCCCGGGCCGGAGATGGACCACGTCGAAGCGGCAATCTTAGACAGAGTCGCGCTGCTGTTTCCCGATGTTTTCTCCTTCCTGGATGGCTACTGCCGCCGCCACCGTGCGTACCTCGATAGCACCATCGCGACATTCGACAGGGAGGTACAGTTCTATCTCGCCTGCCTCGAACACACGGCGCCATTCAAGCGCGCCGGACTGGCTTTTTGCTATCCATCCGTCACCGCCGAATCCAAGGAAGTCTACGCACGCGACGCATTTGACCTCGCCCTGGCCAACCGGCTCGTCCGTGAAGGCGCGCCCGTGGTGACGAACGACTTCTACCTGCGGGAGCCAGAACGCATATTTGTCGTGTCTGGGCCGAACCAGGGCGGAAAGACCACCTTCGCCCGCATGTTCGGGCAACTTCATTACCTGGCCAGTATAGGTTGTCCTGTGCCCGGCGCCGGCGCGAGGCTCTTTCTGTTCGACAAGCTCTTCACGCATTTCGAGCGAGAGGAGGACATCAGGAATTTGAGCGGCAAGCTGGAGTACGACCTGCGCAGAATGCACACGATCCTCGACTCCGCGACCCCTAGAAGCATCCTCATCATGAACGAGAGCTTCCTGTCCACGACGCTGAAAGACGCGTTGTTTCTCAGCAAGCACGTTATGGAGCGCATCGTCCAACTTGACCTGCTCTGCGTTTCGGTAACTTTCCTGGACGAACTCGCTTCGCTCAGCGAAACCACCGTGAGCATGGTCAGCACGGTGAACCCGGCCGACCCGGCGTTGCGAACCTTCAAGATCGTCCGGAAGCCGGCGGACGGCCTGGCATACGCCGCAGCGATCGCTGAGAAATACCGCCTCACCTACGACAATGTGAAGGCGCGCATCGGCCAGAGCGCGAGCAGGAGTGTTCTGTCGTGAAGGTATTCCTGATGTACAGGGACCGGGATTTCGGTCCCAGCGAGGGTCTTGCGCCGAACGAGGATCTGTTCCGTAGCCGGCGTTCCAGGCGGTCGCCAGCAGCCGCGGCCGCCGAGCAACCGCCGCCAACGGTTGCGGCTCTGACGCAGGATCTGGAACTCGGCACTCTTTTCGAGGCGATGGCGGCGGGCGACGAGTTCCTGCGCGAGGTCGCCGAAAAGACAGTGCTGGCAGGCCTTGGCGAACCGGAGGAAATGATCTATCGCCAGCAGATCCTGGCCGACTGCCTCGAGCGGCCCGGCATCATCAGAGAGATGTACCGAATTGCCGTCGAAGCCATCGAGCGCGAGAGCCACGTGTGGGGCTGGCTGATGTCGGGTTCGCCCGATGGGGTGTTGCATCGATCCGTCGAGGTACTCGAGATCTTTGTCAGCCTCCTCAAGGAACTGAGAAAGATTGCCGATGAACACAGCACCGGATTTCGGTCGGACGGCTTTAGGCGACTGTTTGCCATGCTCGCCAAAGAGCTTAATGATGAATACCTGGGCATCGTAGAGGATCATCTTCAGCGGCTCGGATCGCACAATCGTCTGCTCATGAGTGTCGAACTGGGCGAGGGTAATAGGGGCGCCAACTACATACTCCGCAAGCCGCAGGAGGTGCAGCAGAGCTGGTTCGAGCGCCTTCAGAACTGGGTTGAGCAGCTGCCGCGGCGGGAACGATCGAGCTACGTTTACGAGATCTCCGACCGCGACGAGGCCGGCTTCAGGACATTATCTGAGCTCATCGGGAGGGGCATCAGCCGTGTCGCCGTGGCGCTTGGCCAGTCCACGGACCACATTCTGAGCTTCTTCAGGATGCTGCGAGCCGAACTCGGATTCTATGTATGCTGCCTGAATCTCCGCGACAGGTTGGCCTCAAAGGGTGAGCCTATATGCTTTCCGGAGCCCTTGGGCCAGGGCCGGCCAATGTTCTCCTGCCGCGGGCTACGCGATGTCTGCCTGAGCCTGAATATGCAGGATAGGGTTGTCGGCAACGACGTGGCTGCTGACGGCAAGCTATTGGTGATGATCACGGGCGCCAACTGCGGCGGCAAATCCACATTTCTGCGCAGCGTTGGGCTCGCCCAACAGATGATGCAGTGCGGAATGTTCGTGCTCGCGGAAGCCTACCGCGCCAACGTCTGCGACGGCGTATTCACGCACTTCAAGCGGGAGGAGGACGCCGGCATGAGGAGCGGAAAGCTCGATGAGGAGCTCGGCAGAATGAGCTCGATCGTGGACAAGATCTCGCCGAACAGCATCGTCCTGCTGAATGAATCGTTTGCCTCGACAAACGAGCGGGAAGGCTCGGAGATCGCACGGCAGATCGTCCGCGCTCTGCTGGAGAACGGCGTCAAAGTGTTCTACGTAACGCACATGTTCGATCTTGCGGAAAGCTTCTATAACGCCGGCATGGATCAGGCCCTGTTTCTCCGGGCGGAACGGCTTGCCGGCGGGCAGCGCACTTTTCGGCTCATCGAATGTGAGCCTTTGCCGACAAGCCATGGCGCAGATCTCTACCGGCGCATCTTCGACGAGAGCGCCGCCTCCGGTTCGCCTTCCTAAATCACCCAGCCGAATCGGCCTGTTATGGAACGTCCACGGACGGCTCAACTCAGACGATAGAGCAGAAGAACGAGAACCAGAAAGCTCACGACGTAGCCAACGTATGCGTTGAGGCGGCCATGATGCATCCTCGCCAGCAGTGCCGCCAGGCCGCTCACGGCGCCGCCTATGGGCTGGAAGAACAATCGATCAACCAGGTGAATCTCTTCGCGGCGGCGCCGAATTGCGGTCCGAAAATGGACTGCGACCGTCTCGCGCGTGTCCTCGATGATGTTGGGCCGGAACACCGCCTGAAAAACGACCCGCACCGGGTTTGAGAAGCCGGTGGCTGTGTACGTCATTTCCGGCAACAAACGGGGGATGCCGCCCGCCCACGTCTCGGACAGGACCAGCGAGCGCTGCCGGGTCAGCCGCTTTACGATAATCCATGTCAGCGCAAGGAGAACCAACAGCGCTGCGGCCGCATAGAACGGAGACATCGCGAATACTACCGGGTTCTGCTCCGAACCTCGCAGCAACACCACCATGCCGCGGCCCGGGATGAGACCCGCTCCGGTTTGCGCGCCCAGATTATGGAAGTCCTGCAAGAAAGCCGCCGGAAGCTGCTGGTTCGATTGCGTTGCTGTGAAGAATGGTGGCACGAGCGCGGCCGTTGCGCTTGCTCCGGCGAGCGGTTCGGCCGCCCGGTCCAAAGCAGGGATCACATACGTCGGCAGAATGCCCAACAGTAAACACGCCGCCGCAAGCAGCGACATGGACAGCTTCGCTTTCCGCGCCAGCCCCACATAGTCCGGCGTCCAATCGCCGCGGCGGATTCCGAGGAAGCTCATCGCATAGCTTTTCAGGAAGCAGGTGACGGCCAGGGCGGCGGTCAAAGCAAGCGTGGCTCCGCAGAGCGCAAATACGATCTTGACCAGCGGCGATGGCAGCACCGCACTGCGCAGAAAGGTCTGCAACGTCAGCCATTCACTGACGAAGCCATTAAAGGGCGGAATGGCAGCGATCGCAAGGCTGCCCACCAGGAAGACCACGGAAAGTGTCGGGAAGACACGAATCAGGCCTCCCAACCTGTCCATATCACGCACGCCTGTCGAACCCTCTATGTGGCCGGCGCCTTGAAAAAGCAGGGCCTTGTAGACGGAATGATTGACCATGTGATACAGCGCGGCCGTCAGCGCAATCGCGGCCGGCACCGGGTTGTTGGAGCTCCGGAAAACCAGGAACGCTCCTACCGCCGCAATGATGATCCCGGCGTTCTCGATGGAACTATGCGCCAGCATCTTCTTCAAATCGTTTTCGGTGGTCGCGTATAGGATGCCCACAAGAGCGGTAATGCTTCCGAGGATCAGCGCAAATAAGCCAGGCCCGATACCGGGGCTTGGGATCAGGTCCCCATTCAGTCGCAGAATGCCGTAAATGCCGAGATTCAAAGTCACCCCCGCCAGGATGGGGATAAACGCGGGCGGTGTCGCCGTATAGGTCCGCGGCAGCCAGAAATTCACCGGCACGAGTCCGGCCTTGACCCCGAAACCGAGTAAGCCGAGAAGGAATATGCCCCAGGCGCCGGCCGGGGACAGATGGCCGGCGCTAGCGCGAAGAGCCGCAAAGGAAAATCCAGACGCCGCAGTTCCTGCGATGAGAAATGCAAGCACGACAGCGAGGAAACCGGCCTCGCTCATAGCGAGCATGATGAATGCCGCGTTTGCGTCCTCCTGCTGTTCGTGTTCATAGTTCACCAGAAAAAAGGAGACAATCGACATGAACTCCCAACTGAGCAAAAATGTCAGCGCATCCCCGGCGATAAGGATGATCACGACGGATGCCATCAACGCAAAATGAAGAACCGCATAGCGCCGGATAGAATCCCGGCCGCCGAAGCGGTGAAGTAGGTAATCCGAGCCGAAGATACAGCAAGAGAGGTAAACCAAGCCCGCCACGAACAAGAACACTGCCGAGAGCGCATCTACGTGCAGAGACAGCGGCCCGAAACCATTCAGCACCCAGAGATCGAGGCTGAAGTCCTGCCCGCCGGCCAGACGTACCGCCGCGGCCGCCATTATGAGGATCGAGCACACTGACCCGAACCACGCAATAATCGCCGTGTCGTGAGATTCGCGCAGAAGTGAAGACAGGATAAGCCCCGCCGCACAGACGATGAAGAACGCCAGCAGCACGCTTCCGATCCAGAGCTCCATATCAGCCCTCCTCTCCAACAAATTCCGGCGCCGCCGACGGAGTTCGCCGGCCCGCCGCGATCAAAAGACCGTGAAGAATCGAGAGCGGTGGCGGAGGGTCGCCGGGGATCTCAAGATCGACCGGAAGAACCGCCCCGACCCCGCCGGCGGACATGAAACTGCGTCCGAACACGCCACCCGTGATGGCGCATGTTCCCGCGGCTATGACTCTCTTCGGTTCGGGCATCGCTTCATACGTCTTCAACAATGGTCCACGCATGTTCTCGGAAACGGGGCCGACTACAAGCAGGATGTCAGCCGCGCGCGGCGTGGCCGTTAGAAAGATTCCCAGCCGGTGCATGTTGTACAGCGGATTGTTCAGTCGCTTCACCTCGTGCAGGCACGCCCCGCAATCCCCCGCATCGACGAGCATCACGTGAAGCGACTTGCGAAAGGCCGCCGGCATAGCCGCACTCGCGCTCCTCTCCGCCGCCGTCCGCGCCCACTCGTAACTCGTGTCCCACTGGAGCGGGTTCGCGACGCCGAAGTGGCAGCGCTCGCACCAGACACAGGTCCGGAGGTCCACCACGGCTCTTCGTCCGTTTGCGTGAATTGCGCCAACCGGGCAGTTGGCTGCGGCCCGGGACGCTTCCTCATCCGAAGCGAACTCGGTCGCCAACGGCCGCCCCGGAGTGATGCCCGGCGCATTTTCCGGCGCCCACGGATACCGTGTAGTCTGGATTCCCTTTCGTAATCCGTACCAGAACCAGAAGCTCATCTGTTGCACTCCTAGCGGTCGCACTCCGCGGCCGACAGTCCGAACGTCGCCAAAATGATTGGAAAATCCTGGAACGCGAAATCCTCCACCGCCACGTGAAGTGCATGCCAATTCCGGAACGATGGGGAGAGAATCCGGTAGCGCTCGACCAGGCCGCCGCGATCCAGACGCACCCAGTGAAGTGCCGCGCCGATTGGAGCCTCCACCCAACCCAATGCCGCCGCGGGCCACGTCTCTGGTATCTCTGCACTGACCTCGCCTGAGCCCATCGACGTCAGCGCCTGATGAATCAGCTTTATGGATTCCTGGGCTTCCGCAAACAGGATGCGAAGCCGGGCATACCCATCGCCTTCCTGCTCACGCGGCGCATCGAACTTATAGTTCTCGTAGCCCGAATAAGGGCAGGTTTGCCGCAAGTCATTACGAAGGCCGGATGCCCGGCCCACCGGACCGGCCAAGTCAAGCTCGCGCGCGCTGTCACGGCTCACAACACCGACATCCTCTAGCCGGTCCAGGAAACTACTGCTGTACCGCAGCCGTTCTTCGAGTTTTCGAAGTTCCGCCGCCGCATTGTCCACCGCATCCAGCAAGTCGGCACATGTTTGCGCGTCGAAGTCCCGCCGCAGCCCGCCGGGGCGATTCAGCCCAAAAAGATACCTGTGGCCTGCGAACTGACACGATGCCCGCAGGAGCTGCTCCTCGATTATCGACGCGTGAGCTTCTGAGACGCTGAGAGCGGTTGAATGGCAGATCCCGGCGATTGTCCCCGCATGGCGCCGCAGCCGCTCGAGTTCGGCGAGCGCTACACGAAGGCGGCTTGCGCGCGGGGGGACGTCCGCATGGAGAGCCCTTTCCACCGCCTGGCAAAAGGCGAGCGAGTGGGCGAAAGCGGACGTGGCGGAAAAGCGCTCGGCGAGCAGTAACACATCGGATACTGGCCTCCCCTCTGCGATCTTCTCCACCGCCCGGTAGTTATAAAACAGCCGCGGCAGCGCTCTAATGACATCTTCACCAACCGTCTCGAGCAGGAAATGAACGGACTCTGCGGCGCCCCCCTCGTACACCGGTCCGACAGGCATCGCGAACGATCCCGGATCCTGCACCACCAACGCAGGGCGCCAGTCCTTCCGGGGTCGCTTCTTGAAATCCACCGCCTGAGCATCGAATTGCTTCCGCATGGGAGTGAGCGCTTCCTGCCAGACCTGGTCGTGGAGAACGAAATCGCCGAGCCGTGGATGTCCCTCGAAATCGAGGCCGAACAGATCCTCTGCTTCACGCTCATACCAGTCGGCGGCGTGCACCTGTGCGCTGATGCTCGGCACGGATCGCGTTTCCAATGGCAGTCGCAAGATGAAATGCGCCCAGCCGGAGCGCGGGATGCGGAAAACGTAGCGGAGATTCCACTGATCGCGCTCTTCGACAATCAGGCCTCCGAAGGCGCAGCGCGCCTCCCAGAACAGGAAATGGCTTAGAGCGGCCAGCACATCAGGCTGCCGCACGGCAAAACAGACATCCCCGTTGCTGTCTGTGACCGAGGGCGCCACCGCCGGTCCAAACCGCTGCTCGATGGCGGCTGTCAGGGTTTGCATGTCATACCGCTGCGGATTTGATGCCATTGGAGGTGATGTCATCTCAGTGGCCTCCCAATTGGCTTGCCGCAAGCTGCAACAGTTCCTGCACCGGCGGCGGTATGTATATTCCCAGAAGCACCACGGGCGCGGCTGCCGCAAGCACCGTGAATCGGCAGCTTAAGGGCAGCGCCGCAGCCGGGCAGGACGCCTCCGGTTTGCCGAACACCATGCGGTTCACGTTGAACATAATCCCGATGAAAGCAATCACGATCAGGACTGCAAGGATTGCGACCACCGTAAGCTGTCCAGCGCGCACGCCCGCGGATAATATCGAGAACTCGCTCAGGAAGATCGGGAATGGCGGCGCGCCGGCGATGGCGAGCGAGCAGAGCAATAATGCCGAGGCGGCAAATGGCGACATCCGAAATAGTCCACGGACAGACCGGATCTCACGCGTGCCCAGGATGAGCAAAATGACGCCGGCCACGTAGAAACATAGCGACTTTGTGATCGTGTGGTTCAGCATTTGTGAAACGGCGCCAAAATCCGATGCCTGAGTTGCCAGTCCCGCCGCAGTCAGAATGATCCCCATGTGCTCTACGGTCGAGTAGGCGAACATGCGCTTGTAGTCCCGGACCTGTAGCAACAGAAATGCGGCGATTCCCACCGAGATCAGTCCCATCACGATCATCCAATTGCCTAACAGCCCCATGGGAGATGCCAGGACCACTGAAAGGAGCCGCAGCACGACGTACAGCGGCACCGTTGTCTTCACGCCGGAAAGGACCGCGCAGACCGGCGTGGGCGCCTGGCTGTGCGCGTCCGGCAACCAGGTGTGCATGGGCGCTAGTCCGGATTTGGCGCCGAATCCGACGAAGACCAGGAGAAAAGAAAGTTTCAGAAGATTGGGGTCCATAGAGGCGGCCGACAAACGGAGCCCTTCCCATGTCTCCCACGCACCGCCCGTAGCGGAGTGATAAGCCCAAAAGAGCGCAAAAAAGCCAAGCAGCGCGATAGGAGCGCCCATGATCGTCAGGACCGCAAACTTCCAGGCGGCCTCGAGCGCGCTTGACGTGCTATCGAAGCCGACCAGAAGAACAGTGAACAGAGTGATCAGCTCCACTGCGACCCATACGAGGTTCGGCTCCGCCAGCGAAGGAACGGCAAGCAACGCGAAAGCGAGCAGGTTGTAATTGCCGTAGAACCACCACAGGCGGTTCTCCTCATGGCCATGGCGCATGTAGCCGCCCGCGAAAACGGACGCCAGTGCGGAAACGAAGCTCACAAGCAGGAGCACTAGCGCGCTCAATCCGTCCGCCTCGAACCAACCGGGGATGGCAACGAACCGGCCTGTCGCGATCACTTCCGCGGAAACGTAAACTGCCAGTCCGAAGACGATCCAGGTGGACAGCAGAGTAATGCCCCAGGCAAAGGCTCTCAACGGCCTGATCCAGCACAGCAGGGCTGCTATCAGAGGAATGGCGAGAAGTGCGATCAGCGCCATGCGTCGGCCTCCTCCCTGAGTTCGCTGAGCGAAGCGGCTTCCGTGGTTCCGAGCGTCTTTCGAATCGTCCGCGTGAGCAACCCGACCACCACCGCGATGAGAACGACGTCGATCGCGACTGCGAGTTCGGCGATGAGCGGCAGCTCCGGCGCGATCGCAATGCCGGCGAAGAACGCCCCGTTCTCCATGGCCAGAATCCCGATAAGCTGCGGAATCGCTTCGCGGCGTGCGATGAGCGTATACGCGCCGATCAGTATGCCCGCCAGTCCGATCGGTAGATTGACGCTGACCACAACATTCTGCGCAGCGGCCACCAGCGGCCCGGTCAGGAACTCGGCGAATATCGTCAACACCAGAGCGAGCAACAGTGATGCCGGGATGTTGACCGCCTGGGCGATTTCACGCCGTTCGTAGAAATCACTCGGGAGCAGCCGTTTCAACACCCAGGGAATCGCCAGGACCTTGGCCGCGATCGTAATTGCTCCCAGTGCCCAGAGATGGATCGAGTTGTGGTCATACGCCAGGAGAAAAGACGATGCCGCGAGCAGCACCGATTGGACGATGAAGTAGCGCACAACCCCTTGTACTTGCCGCGTTGCGACCATGGCGAAAGCCGTGATCAGAATCAGCCCGGCGCAGAGGGTATTTAGCGCTTCCGGTATGGTTGTCGGCATTTGTCAGACTCCCGGGAAAATGCTCGCGATCATGGCTGCAACGGACGTAATGAACGCCGCGCCAAGAAACTCGCTGATTCGGAACAGCCGTAGCTTGGCGAGGGAGGTCTCGATTGTCACCAGCACAAGCGCGAACAGGAGGATCTTGACGAGAATAAGCGGAACTGCCGCGAGCACGTCCTGTATGGCCGGGCTGGCGGCCAAACCCCACGGCGCCACCAGAACATTCAGGAAAATGCAGGTCAGCACCAGAAACTTCATCTGGCCGCCCCACTTCATCAGCGCCGCGCCGCGTCCGGAAAACTCCAGGCCCTTCGATTCGTCAATCATCGCGAGCTCGAAGTGACCCGTGGGATTGTCCACCGGAATCTTTCCACCTTCCGCCAGGATCAGCATGAGGAACGCAATCAGCAGCAGCATGTGAGCCGGAGAGAAGAACGCGCCGATGTTGGCAACCCACTGTTGCTGCACGATGTACGGGATTGTCGATTGGGCAACGAAGGAAACCGTGAAGAACACGATCATGAAGACGGGCTCGGCAAGGAAGCCTACCATGCGTGTCCGGCTGGCGCCCATCGGCCCGTAAGGATTCCCGGTATCGACGGCCGCGAGACCCGCGAAAAACCCGCCGAGGCCTAAGAAGAACCCTCCCGCAAGCATGTCACCCATGAAGGCGAATACCAATGGGTATGCGGTCAGGACCGGAATCAGGATCGTCACGAAGATCGGCGTCACGAACACGATATACGGCGTGAACCGGAAAACCCAGGTGGTTTGGTCGGAAACAACCTCGTCCTTGTGAAAGAGCTTGAAAATGTCGAAATACGGTTGGAAAACGCTCGGCCCNCGTTTGCTCTGGACCATCTCCTTGAGGCGGGAGAGGACGCCGGCATACAGAGGGGCGAATGCCATCACAAACAGCACCTGCGCAGTGTTATACGCAATCGTCTCGATCATGAGTGTGGCTCCCGGAACAGTTTCATGTCCCTGGGCTTGGGTGGGTGGCGCGGATGGGCTCCGGCGCTATCACGTGAGAACACACCTGAAACCGCCTGCTCCCGCTGGAACACACACCTCCATATCAATATGGAGGAGTCATCGGCCGCCAATTGCCGGCAGTTTTCCCTGATAGTGCCAGGATGGTAAACTCCACTACCATTCGTTATTGAAACATACATGCTGAAGTCCGGGCAACCGCGCGGATGCTTCTTTGCGGGTGCTTCTGGGCACACGGTTTCGACGCTCAATCGATAGCAGCGGGGCTGGCAGGGCCCTCACGTCGCGCCGGAACCATCACCTGCGGCAAAGGAGGCAACCACGAGGAACCGCGGGCACACGGGCGGCGTTCGCGGGGCGGCCCTGCTCCAGGTATTCGACCAGCCTGAGTCCGACGTCCTACGGAAAGGAAATGCATTCCATACAGTTTCCCTCGCCGCGCACTACGATCGTGCCCGCTCGCCAGTCTATATCGTCCAACATGAGCTTTGCGACCTCGCCACGTCGAAGTCCCAGCCGGATCAACAGGGTCAGAATGGCAACCCCCGGCAGCCGGCCGGGGTATTCGCATGGCAAGACGCAAGTAGGCGCTGAACCTGATCGGGCTCAAGTCCCTTGTGCAAACCCACTAATCGGCGACGGGCAACCGATGGCACCCGCGCCACCACAAACGAGATGATACCGGCCGGGCTCAGGTTAGCAAGCTCCAGGGCAAGGCCGGCTACAGCAGAATTTCTGCTATCCAGAAATGGGCGCAGATGATTGACATACCCCTCGACCGTAGTGGCTTCAAGAGCGCGCGCTCATGAGCTTCTGAAGAAGGTCGCGCACGAACGTGCGCCAGCGCGAACGCGCATGTTTTCGGTTTGGACGCACTTCGCGTTTTCGAGGCCGGCTACGCCAGGTCCGCATTTTCCCCGCAAGTCCGTGTGTTCTGGTAGGATGGGTTGAACCAGGGGCCCGTAGCTCAGTTGGTTAGAGCGCTACCTTGACACGGTAGAGGTCACAGATTCGAGTTCTGTCGGGCCCACCATACTCCATGGCAGAAGGGCGCCGTCCGCGAAGGCCGACCCGCTGCCGCCGCCAACCCCGCTGTATAATCCCCTCATGCTCAAACGCGCTCTTTGTGCCGTGCTGCCCGCGCTGTTCGCCGCAGCGGCGCTCGCAGCCGGCGCTGCCGGGAAAAGCACGTTCGTGCTCCGAGCGGACCGCGTCTTCGACGGCGTAAACATGCACACCGGCTGGGCCGTGCGCGTCGAGGGCGACCGCATCGCCGCCGTGGGCCCCGCCGCCGGCATCAGCGCCGCGGGCGCCAAGGTGATCGACTTCAACGGCTCAACGCTGATGCCCGGCCTTGTCGAAGGGCACTCGCACATCCTGCTGCATCCTTATAACGAGACTCCCTGGGACGACCAGGTATCGCGCGAGGGCCTGGCATACCGCGCAGCGCGCGCCGTGAACCATCTGCGCGCGACGCTCATGGCCGGCTTCACCACGACGCGCGACCTCGGCACCGAGGGCGCAGGCTACGCCGATGTGGAGCTGAAACAGGCCGTGGAGGAAGGCATCATCCCGGGGCCGCGCGTGCTGGCCTCCACGCGCGCCATTGTCGCAACCGGCAGCTACGGCCCAAAGCGCTTCGCGCTCGAGTGGCGCGTGCCGAAAGGCGCGGAAGAAGCGGACGGCAACGATATCATCCGCGTGGTCCGCGACCAGATGGGCCACGGCGCAGATTGGGTGAAGATTTACGCCGACTACGGCCACCCGACGTTCACGCTCGCCGAGTTGAAGGCGGGCGTGGAGGNGGCCCACAGCTCCGGCGTTCCGGTTTCGGCGCACGCCTCGACGCCCGAAGGAATGAAGCGCGCCGCGCTCGCGGGTGTTGACACCATCGAGCACGGCAGCAACGGCACGCTGGAAGTATTCAGGCTCATGCGCGAGCGCAACGTGGCGCTCTGTCCAACACTGGCTGCGGGCGAAGCGATTGCCGGGTACGCCGGCTGGAAGAAGGGCCGCGATCCGGAACCCGGGCGTATCAAGGCCGAGCGCGCAAGTTTCCAGGCGGCGCTCGAATCCGGCGTTACTATCCTCAGCGGCAGCGACGTGGGCGTCTTCGCTCACGGCGACAACGCGCGCGAGATCGAGCTGATGGTGGAGTACGGAATGCCGAAGCTCGCGGCGCTGAAATCGGCCACGTCGGTTGCGGGACATCTGCTTCACATGCAGATCGGCGAGCTGAAACCAGGCATGCTGGCGGACATTATCGCGGTAGGCGGCGATCCGTTGAGCGACATCACCGCGCTCCGGCGCGTGTCTTTCGTAATGAAAGGCGGGACGGTTTACAAGCAGTAGCTGGCGCAGCCCCGGGCGCGCTCCCGCATAGCCTTATCATGAAGACATGGGGATGCCCGAGGAGAGGGGACGCACAGGATCCGTCGTCAAAGGCGCCGGCATTGCCGCAGGCGCGGTTGGAGCCGCGGCGCTCGGCTGGATCGGTTACAGCGGCTTGTTTATCAACCACCATCGCCGGCTGTACTCGGCGCTCGAGGCGCCGCTGCACCATTTCCACTCG
>JGI24721J44947_10002484_pt1 | contig 26405 bp, 21 predicted proteins | sample YelNatPaOPGAMG01_FD_44947 | JGI IMG/M metagenome (IMG submission 44947) | reverse complement strand
CCGTTGCAGGCCGACGAGATCGAACAGGCGTTGCTGGACGCGGAGGCCCTGGAGATCACCATCGAAGCCACGCCCTGGACCGACGTCAGGCGCGCGTGGGCACTCGCCCAAACCGCCCTGCGATATCCCGACGCCATCTACCTCGCCAGCGCGGAACGTCACGGGGCCGCGCTACTCACCAGTGATGCTCGCGTCGAACGATCCGGCGCCCCGATCGGCTGCCCGATCATCACGGTCCAACCGGCCCGCGGCGGTGACCGCTGATCCGATGAGCAAGTCCACCGGGACGCGCCCTGAGAGGATCCCCCGCGTGCTGGACCGAGCGCACTACCCGAGGGAGCGGAATTCGGCATTCCCGCTGCTCGCTGGGCCTTGTGTCGGTAGCGCGTTCTATCGTGGCCGACGATGACACTTTTCGCGCACGCATGTTCCCTTTGCTGGCAGGATCTGCACAAGGAAACCGAGCAGGAAAGAGCACCGTGGTGAGTGAATCGATCGACAATCCGATCCTCAACTCGCCCTACGAGCAGCCCGACCGCTATTACGAGGTGGGCCCCCAAGGCCCGACGGGCCAGGTCCGCGAGGGCCGCCGGCCCAGCGAGTCGTTCATCCCCATCGCGGTAGCCAAGAAGGGCACGGACGCAGGGCAAAGCGCGTTCGACTTCGACGCCACGGGCGAGCGGCGCGAGCGGAACAGCCTGATCAACGACCTTCGCCGCGACGTCGCCGCGTGGCGCAGAGGCGGGGACTACTCCGGGGTTACGCCGATCAGCCGCAAGCTGCTGCAGCACTGGGCCGACCCGGACCGGGAGAACAGGGTGCTGTTCTGTCAGCGTGAGGCCGCCGAGACGACCATGAAGTAGTCGAGGAATTCGCCGAGGTTCTCCGCGATCTTCTCCGGCCCGAACAGGCGGCAGAAGGCACCGTCCTCGTTGCTCGCGAACTCCTCCTCCCAGCGGCGACGCTCTATGTCGTTCAGGGACTGGTAGGCGTACCCGTCGAGGCAATCCCGCAGCAGTTCGACGACCTCCTCATACCGGCGATACGTCCGCTCCGCGAGCCGCTTCCGCTGCTCGGCCAGGAACTGCGGGAGCACTTCGTCGATCGTCGTGTCGCTGCGAGCTGCCAGCATGGGCACAAACCTATCAAGATCGCCACCCCAGCCGACACCTGCGAGACCGAGCAGGAAGTCACGGCTGCGCGAGGGACCGTCCAAACGTCGCCGAGCAAGGTCAACGGCCGCTTTCTTTGTTGCAAGGCCGAACCTGCGCATCACGTCGGCCGTGAGCTCGTCAGCTGGCAGCCCCGCCCGATCAGGAGTGAGTCGTCGCACGCACGATCGCACCCGCGCCACGATTCCTTGGGAGTTGCGTAGTGATCGCGCTTCGGTGGGGCGCACCCGTAATCTCGACGGTATGTCTGCCCCCGACGACCTTCACAGCGACTACACCGGACACGTCGACCCCGGCACCGCCGCCCGCCGCATCCTGCCCGGCGCCACGATCATCAAGGCTTCGGTGGGGCCGATGGACAACAACGCCTACCTGGTGACCTGCTCCGCGACCGGGGAGACGCTGCTGATCGACGCGGCCAACGACGCCGACACGCTGCTGGGCCTCATCCGCCGCTACGCGCCCAAGATCGCGCTGATCGTGACCAGCCATCAGCACGTCGACCACTGGCAGGCCCTGGCGGCGGTCGCCGAGGCGACCGGCGCCCCGACCGCCGCCCACGAGATCGACGCCGAAGCGCTGCCGGTCAAACCGGACCGATTGCTGGCCGGCGGCGACACGGTGCAGATCGGCGAGCTGACGTTCGACGTCATCCACCTGCGCGGGCACACGCCCGGGTCGGTCGCGCTGGCCCTCGACGGCGAGGCGACCGGCGGTGTCACCCAGCTGTTCACCGGCGACTGCCTCTTCCCGGGCGGCGTGGGCAAGACGTGGCAGCCCGGGGATTTCACCCAGCTGCTCGAGGACGTCACCACCCGGGTGTTCGACGTGTACGACGACGCCACCGTGGTCTATCCCGGTCACGGCGACGACACGGTGCTGGGCGCCGAACGCCCCCACCTGCGCGAATGGCGCGAACGCGGCTTCTAGGGCCGGCGGCTCGTCACGACGTGGTGTGCACGATGAGCACGTCGACCTTGGCCCGCCGGGACACGTTGGCCGGCACCGACCCCAGCAGCCGTCCCGCGATGGTGCTCAGGCCGACGTTGCCGACGACGAGCAGGTCGGCCTTCTCCTCCTCGGCCAGCTGCACCAGGGCGTCGACCGGGGCGCCGACGATCGGCCGCTCGTCGACGTTCTTGGCGCCCGCCGCCAGCGCGCGCTCCTTGGCGTCGCGCAGGATCGCGTAGATCGGCGCGGTGCCGGACACCTTGTAGCTCTCCGACCCCAGGACGTCGGCGGCCCGGGCGTCCTGCTGCTGGGGCAAATACGCCGACGCGATGATCAACTTGGCGTCGAGCCCGGCGAGCTGCGCCGCCCGATCCACCGCGCGCATCGACGAGTCCGAGCCGTCAGTTCCTACCACCACGACCTGATAGGCGCCCATTCACCCTCCCATTTCCGGTTGGTCAGCCAGACGACAGTATCGCGTTTGCCCATCGCGCAGGGAAAAGATTCGCACCTGCGCGTGGCGCGGCAGGACCAGCGTTTGCGGGTCCGCGTCGGGCCGACGGACAATCCTCCCCGATGGCAAATCGTGAAATGTCCCCGACGAATCCGGGAAGCCTTGATTCGCCGCGCTTTTCACCATTTTCGCCGACCGCGGGCGGGTCTGCCGCGCCGGCGCCGCGGCCACCGGCGCGGCGCGCGCCCGGTGAACAGGTAATCGGCCGCGCCCTACAGTAAGAGGCGTCATGTCCATGCACACTCTCGAGCAGCGCGTTTCCCAGACCCCCGGGGCCGCGGGAGCCGCGGAGCCGCGCCTGCCACGCGGCAGGTTGCTCGACCCGTGGGCGGTCGCCGCGCTGGCCACCGTCGTCAGCGCCGCCTGGGCGTGCCGGCCTTCGCTGTGGTTCGACGAGGGAGCGACGATCTCGGCGGCGGCGAGCCGGACGCTGCCCGAGCTGTGGCGGCTGCTGGGCCGCATCGACGCCGTCCACGGCCTCTACTACCTGGTGATGCACGGCTGGTTCGCGATCTTCCCGCCCACCGAATTCTGGTCGCGGCTGCCCAGCGCGCTGGCCGTGGGCGCCGCCGCCGCCGGCGTCACGGTGTTCACCAGGCAGTTCACGCCGCGGGCGACCGCGGTGTGCGCCGGTGCCGTGTTCGCCATCCTGCCGCGCATCACCTGGGCGGGGATGGAAGCACGGTCCTACGCGTTCGCGGTCGCGGCGGCCATGTGGCTGACCGTGCTGCTCGTCGCCGCCGTCCGGCGCAACGCGGCGCGGTTGTGGGTGGGGTATGCGCTGGGCCTGGCGGTGTCGATCCTGCTCAGCCTCAACCTGATCCTGTTGGTGACCGTGTACGCCGTGGCGCTGCCGCTGCTGGCCCCCGCAGGGGCCCGCAAGTCGCCGGTCATCCGGTGGGCCGTCGCCTCGGCCGCCGCGGTCGGGCTGATGACACCGTTCCTCGTGTTCGCCCACGGCCAGGTCTTCCAGGTCAACTGGCTCTTCCCGGTCAGCTGGCATTACGCCTTCGACATCGTCCTGCGGCAGTATTTCGACCACAGCGTTCCCTTCGCCGTTCTCGCGGCCGTGCTGGTCGTCGCGGCGGCCGCGGCCCGGCTGAGCGGCGTATCCGCCCCGGCCGGCGCGACGCGCAACCTGGTGGTCCTGTGCGCGGCGTGGATCCTGGTCCCGACCGGCCTCGTCGTCGGGTACTCGGCCGTCGCCGAACCGATCTACTTCCCGCGCTACCTGATCCTCACCACGCCCGCGGTGGCCGTCATCATGGCGGTCTGCATCACCACGATCGCCCGCAGGCCGTGGCCGATGGCCGGGGTGGTGCTGGTGCTCGCCGTCGCCGCGGTGCCGAACTACCTGTTCATCCAGCGCTGGCCGTACGCCAAAGAGGGCTGGGATTACAGCCAGGTGGCCGACCTGATCGGCTCCCATGCCGCTGCGGGGGACTGCCTGCTGGTGGACAACACCGTGGGCTGGCGGCCCGGGCCGGTCCGCGCGCTGCTCGCCACGCGGCCGGGGGCATTCCGGTCGCTGATCGACGTCGGGCGCGGCGCGTACGGGCCCAAGGTGGGCTGGCTGTGGGACGGGCACGTCGCGGTGTGGCTGACGACGGCCAAGATCAACCAGTGCTCCACGATCTGGACCATCACCAACAAGGACGGTGCGCTGCCGGATCACCAGGCCGGGTCGTCGTTGCCGCCGGGGACGTTCGGACGCGCCCCCGCGTACCGCTTCCCGGGCTACCTCGGGTTCCACATCGTCGAGCGCTGGCAGTTCCACTACTCGCAGGTGGTCAAGTCGACACGGTGACCGCGCCCCGCGAGCGCGCGTGTCTNTACAGCGACACGCNNGCACGGCCGGCAATTTGCGCACGCTCAACCGCGGTGCCGTCAGGCGGGCCGCCGCACGCCGCGGCCCGCGCGCCGGGAGGCCCGGTACCCGGAGACGATGCCGGCGGCGGAGAGCGCGGCGAAGACCGTGAACAGCCACCGGGCGGCCGGCACGCCACCGCCTTGGGCGGTGTTGACGACGACGCCGGCCAGGCCGGCGCCGAACGCCGCGGAGACGAGCTGCACCGTGTTGATCGCGGCGGCGGCCGCGCCGCCCTCGGCCGGGTCGTCGACGGAATCCATCGCGCGCACCGCCAGGTGCGGCCAGGCCATCCCGACCCCCACCCCGGCGACGAGCAAGCCCACCGCCCACCACACGACAAGCCCGGCCGGGGCGTCGGCGCGCTGGGTGACGGCGGCCAGCGCCAGGCCCGCGGCCACGACCACGGGTGCGGCCACGATCACCCGCCCGATCACCCGCGGTTTGTCCAGTGCGGCGCTGACGATCTCGCTGACGGTCCACCCGAACGCCAGCGTCGCCCCCAGGAACCCGGCCGCCACCGGCCTCAGATGCGCCAGCTGCTGACCGAACAGCGGCACATAGGTGTTCACCATCGCCGCGGCCATCAGCACCGCCATGGCCAGATAGACCCATTTCAACGGTCCGGGACCGAACACACTGGGCGGCAGCACCGTCGCCTGCGCGCGCCGGTCGACGACCACGAAGACCGCGGCCAGCGCCACCCCGACCACGAGCAGGGCCGCGGTCGCGCCGATGTCGTGCGGGATCTGCGCGACACTGACCGCCAGCGCGGCGGCTCCCAGTAACAGCAGCGACCACACCGGCACCTTCAGCACCGGCGATGCCGCGTCCGGGTTCGCGCGCCCCGCGGGCAGCGCGGCCGGTACCAGCGCGGCCATCAGGGCGCTCAGCACCGCCATCGCCACGAAGGCCCACCGCCACAGGCCGAACTGGGCGAAGAGGCCGCCCATGGCGGGCCCGACGACCGTGGCGACGCCCCACATCGCCGACACCAGCGCCGAGCCGCGGGTCCACAGCGCGTGCGGCAGTGCCGCGTTGATGACCGCATAGCCGAGACCCGCCAGCAGGCCGCCGGCCAACCCTTGCAGGGCGCGTCCGGCGATCAGCACCGCCATGTCGGGCGCCGCCGCGCACACCAGGCTGGCGACGCCGAAGACGCTCAGCGCGAACAGGTACGACGACCGCGGCCCGGCCCGCAGCTGGATCGGGTTGACCAGGGTGGCCGCGACGACCGACCCGACCAGGTACAGCGTGGTCACCCACGCGTACAGGCGGGCGCCGCCGACCTCGGCGACCGTGTTCGGCAGCAGGCTGCTCGTGAGGAACTCGTTGGTGGCGTAGAGCGCGACACCGCCGGCGAGCACGATCGACGCGCCCAGATGCCCGCCGCCCAGCAGGTCCCGCCACCTGCCTGCGCCGGCCGCCGTCTGGATCACGTGAGGCCGGCGGCGTCCATCCCCCGCAGTTCCTTCTTCAGGTCGGCGATCTCGTCGCGGAACCGGGCGGCCAACTCGAACTGCAGATCGCGGGCGGCCGCCATCATCTGCGCGGTGAGGTCCTTGATGAGGTCGGCCAGCTCGGCGCGCGGCATGTTCGCGGTGTCGCGACCCTCGAACACGCCCGCGCTCACCGCGCGTCCGGGCTCCCCCTGCGCGCGCCGGCCGCGGGAGGCGTTGCGGCCCGACCCGCCGATCCCGACGTCCGTGTCGTCCGCCTCGCGGTAGACCTGGTCGAGGATGTCGGCGATCTTCTTGCGCAGCGGTTGTGGGTCGATGCCGCGGGCCTCGTTGTAGGCGATCTGCTTGGCCCGTCGCCGCTCGGTCTCGTCGATGGCCTCTTTCATCGACGCGGTGATGGTGTCGGCGTACATGTGCACCTCCCCGGAGACGTTGCGGGCGGCGCGCCCGATCGTCTGGATCAGGCTGCGCGACGACCGCAGGAAGCCCTCCTTGTCCGCGTCGAGGATCGCCACCAACGCCACCTCCGGCAGGTCCAGGCCCTCCCGCAGCAAGTTGATGCCCACCAGCACGTCGTATTCGCCCAACCGCAGCTGGCGCAGCAGTTCGACGCGGCGCAACGTGTCGACCTCGGAGTGCAGGTAGCGCACCCGGATGCCCATCTCGAGCAGGTAGTCGGTGAGGTCCTCGGCCATCTTCTTGGTCAGGGTGGTCACCAGCACCCGCTGGTCGGCGGCGGTGCGTTTGCGGATCTCGCCGATGAGGTCGTCGATCTGGCCCTTCGTCGGCTTGACCACCACCTTCGGGTCCACCAGGCCGGTGGGGCGGATCACCTGCTCGACGAACTCGCCGCCGGCCTGGCCCAGCTCGTAGGGGCCGGGCGTGGCCGACAGGTACACCGTCTGCCCGACGCGGTCGGCGAATTCCTCCCAGGTCAGCGGCCGGTTGTCGACCGCCGAGGGCAACCGGAACCCGTACTCCACCAGGTTTCGCTTGCGCGACATGTCGCCCTCGTACATGCCGCCGATCTGCGGCACGGTGACGTGTGACTCGTCGATGACCAGCAGGAAGTCCTCCGGGAAGTAGTCCAGCAGCGTGGCGGGAGGGGACCCGGCCGACCTCCCGTCTATGTGGCGCGAGTAGTTCTCGATGCCGGAGCAGAAACCGACCTGACGCATCATCTCGATGTCGTAGTTGGTCCGCATCCGCAACCGCTGGGCCTCCAGCAGCTTGCCCTGGGCCTCGAACTCGGCGAGGCGCCCGGCGAGCTCCTGCTCGATGGTGGCGATCGCCTGGGCCATCCGCTCGGGACCGGCCACGTAGTGGGTGGCCGGGAAGATTCGCAGCGAGTCGACCTGGCGGATCACCTCGCCGGTCAGCGGGTGCAGGTAGTACAGCGCCTCGACCTCGTCGCCGAAGAACTCGACGCGGACCGCCAGCTCCTCGTACGACGGGATGATCTCCATCGTGTCGCCGCGCACCCGGAACGCGCCGCGGGTGAACGACAGGTCGTTGCGCGTGTACTGGACGTCGACCAGCAGCCGCAGCAAGGCGTCCCGGGCCACCTCGGTGCCGACCTGCAGTTCCACCGAGCGGTCCAGGTAGGACTGCGGGGTGCCCAGGCCGTAGATGCACGACACCGACGCGACCACCACCACGTCGCGGCGCGACAGCAGCGACGACGTCGCGGAGTGCCGCAGCCGCTCGACGTCGTCGTTGATGGAGCTGTCCTTCTCGATGTAGGTGTCGGTCTGCGCGATGTAGGCCTCCGGCTGGTAGTAGTCGTAGTACGACACGAAGTATTCGACCGCGTTGTGCGGCAACATCTCTCGCAGCTCGTTGGCGAGCTGCGCGGCCAGCGTCTTGTTCGGCGCCATCACCAGCGCGGGCCGTTGCAGTCGCTCGATGAGCCACGCGGTGGTCGCCGATTTACCCGTACCGGTGGCGCCGAGCAGCACCACGTCGCGCTCGCCGGCCCGGATGCGCCGCTCCAGCTCGTCGATGGCGGCCGGCTGGTCGCCGGCGGGCTCGTGGGGGCTGACCACCTCGAAGCGCGCCCCGCTGCGCACCACGTCCTCGACCGCCCGGTATTCCGAGTGCGCGACGACCGGGTGCTCGGTAGCAAAAGCCATGTGTCCAGGGTAGAGCGACCCACCGACACGCGGCCCGGAGCCGGCGCTACCCGGCGGGGCGGGTCCACACCCGGGTGACCGGGTCGCATTCGAGCAGGTGCCCGTCGTTGGAGGTGGTCATGGCGAACGCCGGAAGCCCGGGGCGGTCGCAGGAGCTTCCGGCGGCGTGCACCCCGTTCGTGATGGGGGCCCTGGCCCAGGCGTTGCCCTCGCACACGATCTGCTCGTTGTTGGTCGGGTCGTAGGCCAGCTTGTCGATGTCCGCGCACAGCCCGCCCAGGACGGGCGGCGCCCCCGGCGCCGGGAGCGGGTTCGCGGCGCCGGCCGCCCCGGTGGGGTCGGCCGGGTGCACGCCCGGCGGCACGCCACCGACCCGGGTGGCCACCACGGGTACCCGCACCACCGCTCCCCGTGCGCCGCACTCGTTGCTGAGCACGGCCTCGGTGACCGTGCCGCGCAGCGTCCCGCCGGCCTGCGGCGCCAACGACCATGCGATGGTTTCCTGCTGGGTGGCCCGGGTTCGCCCGTCGGGCTGCGTGCAGCCCACCCGCTGCTGCTGCGGGGTGCCCTGCCAGTAGCCGCCGACGAAGCGCAGCGTGTCGGTGTGGCCGCCGCCGGTCGTGGCGGCCGTCTGGTGAGTGGCGTCGTCGAGCCGGGTCGCGGTGGCCGCGCACCCGTTGGTCGTGCACGCCGAACGGAAGGCCCACCAATCGGTGCCGGTCCCGTCGTGACGAATCGGGATGCCGTTGGCGGTCTGCTTGCCGTGGTCGTAGGTCAACCGGTAGGTGCCGTCCAGCGCCGGCCCGCCGGTTCTCGCCGGCGGTGCGGCGCCGGGCACCGGCACGGACGGCTGGCAGCGAGCGCCGGCGCCGCCGCCGGCGGGCTGTCGGGCTGGACGGAATACAGGATCGACCAGGTCGCCGCCACCGCCGTCAGCACGGCGCAGACCAGCGCGGTCGCCCACCGGGCTCGGGGCGAAAACCGCCGGCTCATGGCGGTGGCGGCGCCGAGCGGCCCGGGCCGCCGGGATGGCGCGAACCCGCCGGACGCGCCCGCACGGGCGGCCCGGTCGACGCGCTCGCCGACGGCGGTGGCGAACTCCCGGCACCGCTCGAAGCGCTCGTCGGGCCGTTTGGCGAGGGCCTTGGCGAACACCTCGTCGAGGTACGCGAGCTCCGGTCGGGCATCCCCGAGCCGGGGCGGGGCCTCGTGCAGGTGCTGGCCGATCACCGCGACCGGGTTCGGATGCCGGAACGGCGGCGCGCCCGCGAGCAGGTGAAAAGCGGCCGCCGCCAACGCGTATTGGTCGGCCCGGCCGTCGATCTTGGCGCCCGTGAGCTGTTCGGGGGCGGCGTAGGCCACCGTGCCCACCGCGACATTGGTCTCGGTGATGCCGCTGATGTCGCCCAGGTGACGCGCAACGCCGAAGTCCGCCAACAGGATCCGGCGTTCCCCGTCCTCGGGATGGGTGAGCAGGATGTTGGCCGGTTTGACGTCGCGGTGCAGCAGGCCGCGATCGTGGGCGTAGTCGAGTGCGCNCGCGACGGCGTGCAGGATCGCGCACACCTCCTCGACCGGCATCCCGNGCGGGTGCCGCTCTTTGACCAGCCGGGCGGCGTCGGTGCCCGCCACGTAATCCATCGAGATCCACAGCTGGCCGTCGAATTCGCCGCGGTCGTGCACGCCGACGATGTGCGGGTGCCACAGTGTCGCGGCGAGATCGGCCTCCCGGTTGAATCTTTCGCGGAACTCACGGTCCGCCGTGACCGCTTCGGCGAGAACCTTGATCACGTCGCGGCGCGGCAGCCTGGGGTGCAATGCCAGGTACACCTCGGCCATGCCGCCGGCGCCCAGCTGCCGCAGGATCGTGTAGCCGGCGAACGGCTCCCCGCTGTGCAGGGCCAGCGACGAGCCCCCGTCCTCGCCGGGCCGCCCGGCCGCCGGCGGCGCCGCGGCGGGGGTCGAGCCGACCGGCGGGATGCGGCGGAACAAGTGCGCGACGGTCGCCGACGGCAGCGAGTGAAAGCCCGCGCGCAGGGCCGCCCGGGCCTGCCGCGGGTTGCTCAGCAGCCGTCGTCCGCCGTCAAGCCGCCGGGTCGTTCCCTTGTCCATCTACGCCCTCCCCCTCATCGCCCGGCGCCGCGCACGGGCGGTGCCGCAGCGTCCGGNGAATCGTTGTCCGGCANGGATCTTCCGGCGTACCCCACCCCTGCATCATGCCGAGCCTTCGTGGGCGATTCGTCGCAGCCAGCTATGAAACAGCTATGAGTGGGCGGGCCGGAAACAAAGCGAAGTCACAGGTGCTTCCGGCCGAACCACTCCCTCCACGGACCGATACTTGAATGGTGAGTCGACCCGCCCCGCCCATCCTGACAGTTCGGCACGAGGGCTCCCGGGGAGGCTCTCAATTCACCTTCGCCGCCGGCCACGAGGTGGTCGTCGGGCGCGACGCGCACGCCGACGTGCGCATCCCCGACCCGCGTATCTCGCGCGCACACCTGATCCTGCGGTTCGATCAGGGCCGGTGGCTGGCGATCGACAACGGTTCCCTGAACGGCACCTATCTCAACGGCTACCGGATGCCGGTCATCGACATCCACGACGGCCAGAGCATCCACGTCGGCAATCCGCGGGGGCCCAGGCTGACGTTCGCGGTCGGACCGCGGCTGGGCCGGACGGACCGCCCCGCCGGGCGACGGTCGATGCGGGACTCGGGGCCGCCCACCCTGGCCTGGTCCGTGACCGAACTCACCGGTCCCGTGCGGCGGCCGGGGCGGCCCGCTCCCCCGCCGCCCGGGAGGACGCCGCGAATGCCGCCGCCGCAGGAGCTGACCGCGGTCGACGCCGGGCCGGTGGACGACGCACCGGAGCGCCCCGGGACGACGCCCCCCGGCGAGTTCACGGTGATCAACGCCAAGACCGCCGACGTCTCGGGTCTGGCGACCCGAATGGTGAACATCCTCAGCCCCCGCGGCCCGGGGACCCGCGGGCCGCACAACCGGGCCGGCGCGATCACCGTCGGGCGTGCCGCCGACAGCGACATCGTCGTTCCCGACGTGCTGGCCTCCCGCCACCACGCGACGCTGGCCCGGACGCCGCTGGGCACCGAGATCCACGACCACAGCGTCAACGGGACGTTCGTGAACGGCACCCGGGTCGGGTCGGCGATCCTGGCCGACGACGACGTCGTCACCATCGGCAACGTCGACCTGGTGTTCCGCGCCGGCACCCTGGTCAAACGCGGCGACGCCGGGATCCGCGGCGGCGGGCTCGAGGTGCGCGGGGTCAGATACGTCGTCGCCGGCGGCAAACAACTGCTCGACGACATCTCCCTGACCGCGCGCCCCGGGACGCTGACCGCCGTCATCGGCGGCTCCGGCGCGGGCAAGAGCACGCTGGCGCGGCTGATCGCCGGCTATACCAGCCCCACCTCCGGCTCGGTCACCTTCGCCGGCCACGACATCCACGCCGAGTACGCCTCACTGCGCAGCAGGATCGGCATGGTGCCCCAGGACGACGTCGTGCACCGCCAGCTCACCGTCAACCAGGCCCTGGGCTACGCCGCCGAACTGCGCCTGCCCCCCGACACCACCCAATCCGACCGCACCAAGGTCGTCGCCCGGGTGCTCGAGGAACTCGACCTGACCAAACACGCCGACACCCGCGTCGACAAACTCTCCGGCGGCCAGCGCAAACGCGCCTCCGTGGCCCTCGAACTGCTCACCGGCCCCGCACTGCTGATCCTCGACGAACCCACCTCCGGGCTCGACCCCGCCCTCGACCACCAGGTCATGACCATGCTGCGCCAACTCGCCGACGCCGGGCGCGTGGTCATCGTGGTCACCCACATGCTGTCCTACCTCGACATCTGCGACCAACTGCTGCTGGTGGCACCGGGCGGCAAAACCGCCTACTGCGGCCCACCCGAGCAGATCGGCGACGCCATGGGCACCACCAACTGGGCCAAGATCTTCACCCGCGTCGGCGCCGACCCCGACGAAGCCAACCGCCGCTTCGTGGCGCACCGGGCCGCCGGGCGACGGCCCCAGAGACTCCGGCCCGACCACGACGAGCCCGGCGACCTGGGCGAACCGGTCCACACCAGCCTGCGGCGCCAGATCTCCACGATCGCCCGCCGCCAGGTCCGCCTGGTGGTCGCCGACCGCGCCTACTTCGTGTTCCTGGCGCTGCTGCCGTTCATCCTCGGTGCGCTGTCGCTGACCGTCCCGGGCACCCACGGATTCCACGTGGCCGGCCCCGACGCCGGCACGCCCGACGAGTCGGCCCAGATACTCAACCTGCTGCTGCTGGCGGCGGCGTTCATGGGCACCGCGCTGACCATCCGCGACCTGGTCGGCGAACGCGCCGTCTTCCAGCGCGAACAGGCGGTCGGCCTGTCCACCACGGCCTACCTGCTCGCCAAGACCGCGGTGTTCTGCGCGTTCGCCGTCCTGCAGTCGGCGATCACCACGACCATCGTGGTGGCCGGCAAGGGCGCGCCGACGCGGGGGCCGGTGCTGCTGGGCCACGGCACGGTCGGTGCGACCGTCGAGTTGTTCGCGACGGTCGCGGCGACCTGCGTCACCTCGGCGATCCTCGGCCTGGCCATCTCGGCGCTGGTCCGGTCCAGCGAGCAGATCATGCCGCTGTTCGTGGTGTCGATCATGGCGCAACTGGTGCTGTGCGGCGGGATGGTTCCGGTCACCGGCCGGCTCGCCCTGGACCAGCTCTCCTTCGCGGTGCCCGCCCGTTGGGGCTACGCGGCGGCCGCGGCGACCGTCGACGTGCGGCACCTGGTGCCCGGCACATTGCTCGCCCAGGACCGGTTCTGGCGGCACACCGCGGGCACCTGGCTGCTCGACATGGGGATGCTGGCCGCGCTGTCGGTGTGCTACGCCGGCTTTGTCCGCTGGAAGATCCGGCTCCGCCGCTGACCGGTAGGGTCGAACCATCCACGCGACCAAGCACGAGACGTTCGACCTGCTCGCCCGCACCAACACCGATCCCAAGGGCATCGTGCGGACCGTCGACGAGTACGCGGTACACCCGTGGGGCCTGTACGTCGCCCGGCCCACGCCGGGCCGCGCCCAGTTCCACTACCTCGAGTCGTGGCTGCTGCCGTCACTGGGGCTGCGGGCCACGGTGTTCCACTTCAATCCCGGCCACGAACGCGACCAGGACTACTACCTCGACGTGGGCGACTACGTCCCCGGCCCGCAGGTGTGGCATTCCGAGGACCACTACCTCGACATCGAGGTCCGCACCGGGGCGCGGGCGGCGCTGCTCGACGTCGACGAGCTGCTCGATGCGGTACGCCACGGCCTGCTGACCCCGGAAGTCGCCGAGCGGGCGGTGCGGCACGCGGTGGACGCCGTCGACGGGCTGGCCCGCAACGGCTATGACCTGTCCCGCTGGGTGGCCGGCAAGGGCATGCGCCTCACCTGGCGCGGGAGGTCACGATGACTTGCCCGGCGTCGCGCCGTTGGCCCTGCCACCGTCCTCGTTGACCAGGTGCCGTATCTCCCGCTCCCACTGCGCGTCGTGGGCGCGGTCGAAGCACCAGCGCAGCACCGCCAGGACCGTGCCCGAGCACATCACCGCCACCGCGCCGATCGACACCGCCACGGTGAGCGCATCCAGGACCGGACGCAACGGCGCGGAGTGGACGCGGTCGCCGTGACTGTCGACCCAGATCTGGATCTGGTCACCCGGCCGCACCGCGCCGCTCCACTGGAACGTGTCGGTGTGCGCGGCGCCACCGGCAGTCCAACGCGCCCGCACCACAGGCATTTCCGAGCCGTCGAAATTCGCGACCGTACCGACCTCGAGGACCGTCGCGCTCACCAATTGGCGCGTCCGGGCCACGACGGCGTCGGCGCGACGCTCGGAGTCGTGTACCTCGGTGCCCACCGCACCGGCGACCGCGATTCCCGCGAGCGCGACCACCACCATCGCCAGCACGGCCAGCACTTCGATGCGGTCGCTGCGCCGCAGCAGCGGATTGCCGGCGAACAGCCGGCCGATCCACCAGCGGCGCGGATCCACGGTGAACGTCTGCACGACAACTCCTACACCCACCACGGTTATGCCCCCATTCTGCGCCGCCCGGGGCGACGCGTGCAGGGCCGAAAGACATCTGGCGCACATTCCGGGTCCGTCGGCCCGGGTCCGGGAAAGCGTGGCTGCGGTTGCGCCGCAGGGACCCGCGTCGCTGCCGCCCCAAGGGCCGCCGGGCGAGCACAATGAACGTCTATGACCGATCTCGCCGGTCTCCCCGACTCGGTGCGCCGCAGGCTGCGCACCGAGTCGGTCCCCGAGTGGCGGGCCCCCACCCTGGCGACCCTGACCGAGAAGCGGTTTCGTGACCCGCGCTGGATCTTCGAGCGCAAGTTCGACGGGATGCGGTGCCTGGCCTTTCGCGACGGCGACCAGGTCCGGCTGCTGTCGCGAAATCACCAGCCGCTCAACGGAACCTACCCCGAGCTGGTAGACGCGCTGGGCGCCCAGCGCACCACCCGCTTCGTCGTCGACGGCGAGGTGGTGGCGTTCCGGGGGCGGCGGACCAGCTTCGCCCGGCTGCAGGGGCGCCTGGGCATCACCGACCCCGCCGCGGCCCGGGCATCGCGGGTCCGGGTCTTCTACTACCTTTTCGACCTGCTGCACCTGGACGGCGAATCCACGACGGAGGTGCCGCTGCTCTGGCGGAAACGGCTGCTGCGCGGCGCCATCGACTTCGGCGGTCCGCTGCGCTACACCCCCCACCGCGTCGGGGACGGGATTGCCGCCTACCGTGCGGCGTGCGAGCGCGGCGACGAGGGGGTGGTCGCCAAACTGGCCGACTCGGCGTATGACGGCCGGCGCTCGCCGCATTGGCTGAAGTTCAAATGCGTGCGCGACCAGGAGTTCGTGGTCGGGGGCTACACCGCCCCGCAGGGCCGCAGGGTCGAGTTGGGCGCCCTGCTGCTCGGCTACCACGAGGGTCGGGAGTTGCGCTACGCGGGCAAGGTGGGCACCGGCTTCGACGAGGCCACGCTGGTGCGCCTGCACGAGCGGCTGGCGGAGATCGAGCGGGACTCGTCGCCGTTCGGCACCCCGGTGCGCGGCTCCGGCATCCACTGGGTGCGCCCGGAACTGGTCGTCGCGATCGGGTTCACCGAGTGGACGCGCGACGGGAAGCTACGCCATCCGCGCTACCTGGGCCTGCGCACCGACAAGGACCCCGCCGACGTCGTCCGGGAGACACGCTGATGGCGCGCGCCCGGGTCGAGATCAGCCACCCGGACCGGGTGCTGTTCCCCGCGGACGGGATCACCAAGGGCGACCTCGCCGACTACTACGGCGCGGTCGCCGGCGCGATGCTGCCGCACCTGCGGGGCCGCGCGCTCACCGTGCAGCGGTTTCCCCGCGGCATCGGCGAACCGGGCTTCGTGCAACAGGATTTCGCCGACTCGCTGCCGGCCTGGATGGGGCGCGTCGAGGTCGCCAAGGCGGGCGGCACCGTGGTCCATCCGCTGGCCGAACGTCCGGAAGCGCTGCGCTGGCTGGTCAATCAGGACTGCATCACGCTGCACGCGTGGCAGTCGCGGCGGGGCCGGCTGAACAACCCCGACCGGCTGGTCTTCGACCTCGACCCCTTCGACGGCGACTTCGCCGTGGTGCGGGCAACGGCTCGCGCGGTGGCCGGGGTGCTGGAGGATCTCGGTTTGATCGGCTACGTGCAGACCACCGGGTCACGCGGGCTGCACGTGGTGGTGCCCGTACGCGCCGACACCGACTTCGGCACCGCACGTCAGTTCACCCGCGACCTGGCCGACGTCGTCGCCGCCGACGACCCCGCCCACCGCACCGTGGAGGTCCGCAAGGACAGACGCGGCGGGCGACTGTATCTCGACGTCATGCGCAACGCGTACGCGCAGACGGCGGTGGCGCCGTATTCGGTGCGTCCGCTGGCGCGCGCACCGGTGGCCACCCCGCTGGAATGGGAGGAACTGGACACCCGTGGCCTGCGGGCGAACCGGTTCACCGTCCGGGATTTGCCCAAACGACTTGCCGAACAACGTGATCCGTGGGCGGGCATGTCCCGGCATGCGCGTTCGCTGAGCGGCCCGTGCGAGCGCCTGGCGAAACTTCGTGCCTGAACTGCCCGGCGCCGGGCCTCAAGGCCGCCAGCCGCAGCCGTCGGCCCAGTCCCACGCCCGCGGGTAGGCGTCGAGGAGCCAGGGCCGCTTGGCGTCGGCGTAGCGCGCGGGATCCCCGTGCGCGCCGCTCTCCGCGGCACGCTTGACGCCCAGGTACTCCTCGCGCACCCCGGGATCGGCCACCAGCCAGTCGGTGAACAGCAGGGCGAACTGCTGCCCCGGCCAGCCGTCCACCCGGATGTGCACATTGGTCGGCCGGCCGGGATCCGCCGAAGCGTGAATCCGCTTCTGCCACAACGTCGGATCGTCGCCGTGGTCGAAGCGCTGCACGGTGCTGCGGGCCTCGGCCCCGGGCACGTCGGCGGTGATGTCCTCGAGGCGCGGGTAGCCGGCCGACAACAACGGCTCGGCGAGCTCGTCGGCCACCGCGAGCGACTCCACGGTGATCTGCATGTCGATGACGTCCCTGGCGTACCAGGCGGGATACCCGGAAACCGCGGTGGACCCGACGTGGTCGACCCGCAACGCCTTGTGGCCGCAGGTGGTCTGCAGCCGGGCCCGGATTCGCCGCGCCTGCTCCGGCCACGTCGGGTCGGCCGGCACTAACCGCGCCGGGGCGCGCACCGCCCGGCGCGCGGTCAGGTTGTGGGCGAACGGCAGGATCCGGTCGTTCCAGACGTCGCGGGCACGCCGCTCCAGCTCCGCCGGGCTGCCGGAGTTGTCCAGCCAGACGTCGGCGACCGCGCGGCGCTGCTCGTCGTCGGCCTGGGCGGCGATCCGGGCGCGGGCGTCCCCCTCGGCCATGCCGCGCTGCTCGACCAGTCGCCGCACCCGCACCTCGACGTCGGCGTGCACCACGACGACCAGCGCGAACAGCGGCGCCAGCCCGGATTCCACCAGCAGCGGGATGTCCTCGACGACGACGGCATCGTCGGGCACCGCCGCGATGATCTCCGATCGCCGCTTGCCGACCAGCGGGTGCACGATCCCGTTGAGCGTCTTGCGTGCGTCGTCGTCGCGAAAAGCCTTGGCGGCCAGGCCCGGACGGTCCAGCGCCCCGTCGGGCAGCAGGATGTCCGCGCCGAACGCGTCGACGAGGGCGGCCAGGCCCTCGGTGCCCGGCTCGACCACCTCGCGCGCGATCACGTCCCCGTCGACGATGACCGCGCCGCACTCGGCGAACGTGGCGGACAGCGCCGACTTACCGGCGCCGATGCCGCCGGTCAACCCGATGCGCAGCATCAGTGAGCGCGGTCAGGCGTTGCCGGCGAGCTTTTCCCGCAGGGCGGCCAACTGGGCGTCGCTGGCCAGCGACCCGCCCGCGGACTTCTCCGGGGACGCACCGCTGCCCGGCGACTGGTTGCCGCCGGCGTGCCCGGCCTCCTCGGCCGCGGCGAACTTCTCCATCTGCGCGGTGTGCATCTTGTGCTGGCGTTCGGCCTCGGCGTAGCGGGCCTCCCACTCGGCGCGCTGCTTGTCGAATCCCTCGAGCCACTCGTTGGTGTCGGCGTCGAAGCCCTCGGGGAAGATGTAGTTGCCCTGCTCGTCGTAGCTGTCGGCCATGCCGTACTTCGCCGGGTCGAACTCCTCGGTGTAGTCCTCGTTGGCCTGCTTGAGCGACAACGAGATCCGGCGGCGCTCCAGGTCGATGTCGATGACCTTGACCATCGCGTCGTCGCCGACGGAGACCACCTGGTCGGGCACCTCGACGTGGCGCTCGGCCAGCTCGGAGATGTGCACCAGACCCTCGATGCCCTCCTCGACGCGGACGAACGCGCCGAACGGAACCAGCTTGGTGACCTTGCCCGGCACGATCTGGCCGATGGCGTGGGTGCGGGCGAAGTGGCGCCACGGGTCTTCTTGGGTCGCCTTGAGCGACAACGAAACCCGCTCGCGGTCCATGTCGACGTCGAGCACCTCGACGGTGACCTCGTCGCCGACCTGGACCACCTCCGACGGGTGGTCGATGTGCTTCCAGGAGAGTTCGGAGACGTGCACCAGACCGTCGACACCGCCGAGGTCGACGAACGCGCCGAAGTTGACGATGGAGGACACGACGCCCTTGCGGATGGTGCCCTTCTGCAGCTGGTTGAGGAACTCGCTGCGCACCTCGGACTGGGTCTGCTCGAGCCAGGCCCGCCGCGACAGCACCACGTTGTTGCGGTTCTTGTCCAGCTCGATGATCTTGGCCTCGATCTCCTTGCCGATGTAGGGCTGCAGATCGCGGACGCGGCGCATCTCGACCAGCGAGGCGGGCAGGAAGCCGCGCAGCCCGATGTCGAGGATCAGGCCGCCCTTGACGACCTCGATGACGGTGCCCTTGACGGCCTCGTCCTTCTCCTTGAGCGCCTCGATGGTGCCCCAGGCGCGCTCGTACTGCGCGCGCTTCTTGGACAGGATCAGCCGGCCCTCTTTGTCCTCCTTGGTGAGAACCAGGGCCTCGACCTCGTCGCCGACGGAAACGACCTCACTGGGGTCGACGTCGTGCTTGATGGAGAGCTCGCGGGCGGGGATCACGCCCTCGGTCTTGTAGCCGATGTCGAGGAGGACCTCGTCCCGGTCAACTTTGACAATGGTGCCTTCGACGATGTCGCCATCGTTGAAGTATTTGATCGTTTTGTCGATGGCGGCGAGAAAGTCCTCGCTCGAGCCTATGTCGTTGACGGCTACTTGCGGCGAGGTGACGGCGGGACTCGGCATGTGGTGGGTTGCTCCGGACAGGTTGCATCGTAGGGACAGTGTGAGATTTACCCGTCGAGGCTACTCGACACTGCACACGCTGGACAAACCCGGGCGGCGCGCCCGGTCCTCCGGGGCAAGTCGGCACGTCGCCGAGGGCGCGCGAGCCCCCTCAGAACCTGGCGATCAACACGACCCCGCACACCATGAGCGCACCCCCGACGGCCCGCCATGCGGTGATCGGGTGGGGATCCAGGCGAAGCCAGCCGAAATGGTCGAGGACCAACGACATGATGAGCGCCGACGTGACCGTGATGCCCATGAAGGTTCCCGCCCCGACCTTGTTGACCAGGGTGAGGCCCGCATAGACCTGGACGGCCCCGACGAGTCCGCCGATGACGGCCCACCAGGGCATCGACGCGATGTCCTTCGCGCTCGGCAACGGCCGGTGCACGACCAGGAACGCCGCGACGAAGAAGACCGTGATCACGGCGAACGACACCGCCGAGGCCAGCCACGGGTTGATCAGATGCTTGAAAAGCTGCCCGTTCATGGCGGCGCCGCAGGTCTGCAGCGCGCCGCCCAGGATGATGAACGGGATCATCCAGGTCGGGTTCATAGGGCTCCTAGTGCGCGGCGGCGTCCCACGAGCGACCGTAACCCACCGACACCTCCAGCGGGACGTCCAGCGGGTAGGCGCCGCCCATCTGCTCGCGCGCCAGCGCCTCGACCCGCCCGTGCTCGCCGGGGGCGATCTCGAACAGCAGCTCGTCGTGTACCTGCAGCAGCATCCGCGACGCCAGGCCGGCCTCGTTGAGCGCCGTGTCGACGCGGATCATCGCCACCTTGATGATGTCGGCCGCGCTGCCCTGGATGGGCGCGTTCAGCGCGGCCCGCTCGGCGGCCTCCCGCACCTGGCGATTGCTGCTGTCCAGCTCGGGCAGGTAGCGCCGGCGACCGAACACGGTGGAGGTGTAGCCGTCCCTGCGGGCCTGTTCGACGACGGCGTGCAGGTAGTCGCGCACCCCGCCGAAGCGGGCGAAGTACTGGTCCATCTGGACCTTGGCCTCCTCGGTGGAGATCTTGAGCTGGGCGGACAGCCCGTAGGCGCTCAGCCCGTAGGCCAGCCCGTAGGACATGGCCTTGACCCGGCGGCGCAACTCGGCGGTGACCTCCTCGATGGGCACCCCGAACGCCCTGGAGGCCACGAACGAGTGCAGGTCCTCGCCGGTGTTGAACGCCTCGATCAGTCCCTCGTCGCCGGACAGGTGCGCCATGATCCGCATCTCGATCTGGCTGTAGTCGGCGGTCATCAGCTCCGAGTAGCCGGCGCCGACCACGAATGCGTCGCGGATCTGCCTGCCCGCGTCGGTGCGGATCGGGATGTTCTGCAGGTTGGGTTCGGTCGACGACAGCCGGCCGGTCGCCGCGATCGTCTGGTTGAACGTGGTGTGAATCCGGCCATCCTCGGCCACCGCATTCAGCAGCCCGTCGACCGTCACCTTCAGCCGGGTGACGTCCCGGTGGGCGAGCAGGTGGGCCAGGAACGGGTGGCCGGTCTTTTCGAAAAGACCCTGCAGGGCGTCCGCATCCGTGGTGTAGCCGGTCTTGGTGCGCTTGGTCTTGGGCATGCCCAGCTCGTCGAACAGCACGACCTGCAGCTGTTTGGGAGAGCCCAGGTTGATCTGCTTGCCGATCACGGCGTAGGCGGCTTCGGCGGCGTCGCGGATCTGGTCGCCGAACTGGCTCTGCAACTCGCGCAGCATGTCCAGGTCCACGGCGATGCCGGCGCGTTCCATCTCCGCGAGCACCTGCTGCACCGGTAGCTCCATCTCGGCCAGCAGTGCGGTGGAGTCGATGCCTTCCAGCTCGGCGTCCAGCGCGTCGGCGAGGTCCATCGCCGCCCGGGCCCGCAGGATCAGCGCCCGGACGGCTTGCTCGTCGGTTCCCTCGACGTCGTCGAGCAGTGAAAGCTGTTGCTGCTCGGCGGTTTCCGCGCGCAGTTCGCGGCGCAGGTAGCGCAGCGAGAGATCGTCCAGGGTGAAGCTGCGCTGCCCCGGCCGCACCAGGTAGGCCGCCAGCGCGGTGTCGGAGGTGACACCGCCCAGCGTCCACCCGCGGCCCGCCAGGTCGTGGAGGGCCAGTTTCGCCTCGTGCAGCGCCTTGGGTCTGGCCGGGTCGGCCAGCCAGGCCGCCAGCGCGGCGTCGTCGTCGGGGGTCACCGCCGCGGTGTCGATGTAGCCGCCCTGCCCGTCGGGGGCGGCCACGGCCAGCGCCGTGGCGTCCCCGCCGTGGGGCAGGTGGGTGCCCGCGACGGCCAGCCCGCAGCGGCGCCCGTCGGCGGTGTGCTCGGCCAGCCAGCGCCCGACCGTGCCGGGCTCCAGCGCGCCGCCGCTGACGTCGAATCCTTCGTCGACCTCGGGCTCGACAGCGGCCAGGGTGTCGAACAACCGGTCCCGCAGCACCCGGAACTCCAGGTCGTCGAAGAGCCGGTGGATGTGGTCGCGGTCCCACGGCTGCAGCCGCAGCGTGTCCGGGGTCTGGGCCAGCGGCACGTCGCGTACCAGCTCGGTGAGCTCACGGTTGCGCACCACGCCGGCCAGATTGGCCCGCAGCGCGTCGCCCACCTTGCCGCGCACCGCGTCGACGTTGTCGACCAGGCCCTGCAGGGAGCTGTACTCGGCGATCCACTTGGTGGCGGTCTTCTCCCCGACCCCGGGGATGCCGGGCAGGTTGTCGCTGGGGTCGCCGCGCAGCGCGGCGAAGTCGGGGTACTGCACGGGCGTGAGCCCGTACTTCTCGACGACGGCCTCGGGGGTGAACCGGGTGAGCTCGCTGACGCCCTTGCGCGGATACAGCACGGTCACGTCGTCGGTGACCAGCTGCAGCGCGTCCCGGTCCCCGGTGACCACCAGCACCCGGTAGCCCTCGTTCGCGGCCTGGGTGGCCAGCGTCGCGATGATGTCGTCGGCTTCGAACCCGGGCTCGGCGAGCACCGTGATGCCCAGCGCGCCCAGCACTTCCTTGGTGATGTCGATCTGGCCCCGGAATTCGTCGGGGGTCGCCGACCGGTTGGCCTTGTATTCGGGGTAGCGCTCGGACCGGAACGTCTCCCGGGACACGTCGAACGCCGCGGCGATGTGCGTCGGCGCCTCGTCGCGCAGCAGGTTGATCAGCATGGCGGTGAAGCCGTACACCGCATTGGTGGTCAGGCCGCCGCGGGTCTTGAAGTTCTCGGCGGGCAGCGCGTAGAACGCCCGGTACGCCAGCGAATTGCCGTCGAGCAACATCAACGTCGGCCTGGTGTTGTCCTCGCCGGCGGTACTCACGGCTCACACTCTAGGCACCCGGCATGGCGGGACCCCGTCCCGCCACAGAACTGCAACACGTTTCAGTTTCATGCTCGCGCTGGGTACGCTGGCACGGTGTCCGAGGTCATCCGCCAAGAACCGGCGATCGATGGATGGTTTGCCACCGACAGCTCCGGCAGCCCCTATCTGATCGGCTCCCGGTGCCCCCACTGCGGCACCTACGTCTTCCCGCCGCGCAGCACCAACTGCCCCAACCCGGCCTGCAGCAGCGACACGCTGGAGTCGGTCGCGCTGTCGCGGCGGGGCACGCTGTGGAGCTACACCGAGAACCGCTACGCCCCACCGCCTCCCTACCCCGCCCCGGACCCCTTCGAGCCGTTCGCNATCGCCGCGGTGCAGCTGGCCGGCGAGGGGCTGATCGTGCTGGGCAAGGTCGTCGAGGGCACGCTGGCCGCCGACCTGAAGGTCGGCATGGAGATGGAGCTGACCACGATGCCGCTGTTCACCGACGACGACGGCGTCCAGCGCGTCGTGCACGCGTGGAGGATCGCCTCATGACCGCGAGCGCACCCGAACCCGTCTACATCCTGGGCGCCGGAATGCACCCGTGGGGCAAATGGGGCCGCGACTTCACCGAATACGGGGTGGTCGCCGCCCGGGCCGCCCTCGGCGAAGCGGGCCTGGACTGGCGCCAGATCCAGCTGGTGGCGGGCGCGGACACCATCCGCAACGGCTACCCGGGCTTCATCGCCGGGTCGACGTTCGCACAGAAGCTGGGCTGGAACGGCGTCCCGGTCAGCTCCAGCTACGCGGCGTGCGCCAGCGGCTCGCAGGCCCTGCAGAGCGCCCGCGCCCACATCCTGGCCGGTTTCTGCGACGTCGCGCTGGTGATCGGCGCCGACACCACCCCCAAGGGCGCGTTCGCCCCGGTCGGCGGTGAACGCAGGAACGACCCCGACTGGCAGCGCTTCCACCTGATCGGGGCGAGCAACCCGGTGTATTTCGCGCTGCTCGCGCGGCGGCGCATGGACCTCTACGGCGCGACGCTGGAGGACTTCGCCCAGGTGAAGGTCAAGAACTCCCGGCACGGCCTGCAGAACCCCAACGCCCGCTACCGCAAAGAGGCGTCGATCGAAGACGTGCTGGCCAGCGCGGTGGTCGCCGACCCGCTGCGGCTGCTGGACATCTGCGCGACCTCCGACGGCGCGGCGGCCCTGGTGGTGGCCGGCGCCGACTTCGCGGCTAAGCACCTCGGCTCGCTCGACGGCGTGCCGTCGGTGCGGGCGATCAGCACGGTGACCCCGCGGTATCCCCAGCATCTGCCCGAATTACCGGACATCGCAACGGATTCCACGGCGGTGGCGCCGGCGCCGGCGCGGGTGTTCAAGGATCAGATTCTGGATGCGGCCTACGCCGAGGCGGGCATCGGGCCCGAGGACGTCAGCCTGGCCGAGGTCTACGACCTGTCCACCGCGCTGGAGCTCGACTGGTACGAGCACTTGGGGTTGTGCCCTAAAGGTGAAGCTGAGGCCCTTCTCCGCAGCGGTGCGACCACCCTCGGCGGCAAGGTCCCGGTCAACCCCTCGGGCGGCCTGGCCTGCTTCGGCGAGGCCATACCCGCCCAGGCGATCGCGCAGGTCTGCGAGCTGACCTGGCAACTGCGGGGTCAGGCGACGGGCCGGCAGGTGGAGAACGCCACGGTCGGCATCACCGCCAACCAGGGACTGTTCGGGCACGGCTCCTCGGTGATCGTGGCCCGCTAGAGCCCCGGCGAGCAGACGCAAAAGCCCCCGATCGGTGCCGATCTAGGGGGCTTTTGCGTCTGCTCGCGGTTAGGAGTCGTCCTCGGTGTCGAGGGTTTCCAGCACCACTTCGGCCACCCGCTTCATCGTGGTGCGCCGGTCCATGGCGGCACGCTGGATCCACTTGAACGCCTCGGGCTCGGTCATGCCCTGCTTGGTCTGCAGCAGGCCCTTGGCGCGCTCCACGAGCTTGCGGGTCTCCAGCCGGTCGGACAGGGACGCCACTTCGGTTTCCAGCGCCGTGATCTCACCGAACCGGCTGACGGCCAATTCGATGGCCGGGATCAGGTCGCTGCCGGTGAACGGCTTCACCAGGTAGGCCATGGCCCCGGCATCGCGGGCCCGCTCGACGAGGTCGCGCTGGCTGAACGCGGTCAGCACCACGATCGGAGCGATGCGCTTGCCGGCGATCTCCGACGCCGCGTCGATGCCGTCGCGACGCGGCATCTTCACGTCCATGATGACCAGGTCGGGTTTGAACCGTTCGGCCAGTTCGACGGCCTCCTGGCCGTCGCCCGCCTCGCCGACGATCTCGTANCCCTCCTCCCGGAGCATCTCGGCCAGGTCCATCCGGATGAGCGCCTCGTCTTCCGCGATCAGCACTCGGCGCGGCACAGCGGCGTCGTGGTCGGTCGTGCGGCCTGTCATGACGGACATTGTGTCGTGGCCGGCTGTGGCCACCGACGTCGGGGGCGTCAAGCACCCGTGGCGGCACCGATCCTCTAGGGTGAGAGGCTCCTTTAAGGTTGAAGGCTGATCTCCGCCGACGACACGCCCTCGTATCCCAACTGGCAGAGGAAACGGACTCAAAACCCGTCCAGTGTGGGTTCGAATCCCACCGAGGGCACGCAGCCCGGAATGCTCCGCACTGGGCTAATGCTCCGCACTGGGCTTTTGCCCGGCGCGACGGTTAGGCTTCGGTCGTGGCGGCCAGGAAATGCGGCACCCCACGATCGTCGGATGGGACGTCGCGACGCCCGGACTGTGTGGCCGCAGTGCGGGCGCAGAACCGCGACCGCAGCCGNCACTACGCCGACAGCGCCGCGCGCCGGCTCCGAGTGCTCAAGATCACCGCCGCGCTGGCCGTGCTGGTCAGCGTGAGCTTCGTGCTCGTGCAAGTGCTCAGCGCGACCTGGAGTTGGCAGATCGGCGGCACCAATCTCGCCGCCGCCACCGTGTTCGCGTTCGTCCCGTGGCTGCACCGCTTCGGTGAAGTGGTTGCGCCGCTTACCTTTATCGGTGCGGCCTACGTGTCGGTCTTCATCACCTGCTGGGAGGTGGGCACCGGTTCGGGGTCCCAGCTGTTCTTCCTCGTCGGGGCCGCCCTGGTGGTGCTGATGCTGGGCATCGAACACATCGCGCTGGCCTCGGGCGTGGCCGCGGTCTCCGCGGGCCTGATCATCACCCTGGAGTTCCTGGTCCCGGACGACACCGGGCTGCAGCCCGCCTGGGCGCAGTCGATGAGCTTCGTCGTCACGACCGTCGCCGCCGTCGTGATGGTGGTCGTGACGATCTGGTTTGCCCTGCGCGACACCGCGCGCGCCGAGGCCGCCATGGAAGCCCAGTACGAGCGCTCCGAGGCNCTGCTGGCCAACATGTTGCCGGCCAGCATCGCCGACCGGCTCAAGGAGCCCGGGCACGGCGTCATCGCCGACAAGTACGACGACGCCTCGGTCCTGTTCGCCGACATCGCCGGCTTCACNGAACGCGCCAGCAGCACCGCGCCGGCCGACCTGGTGTGCTTCCTGGACCGGCTCTACGGCGCGTTCGACGCGCTGGTCGACAAGCACGGCCTGGAGAAGATCAAAGTCAGCGGCGACTCCTACATGGTGGTCAGCGGCGTGCCCCGCCCGCGGCCCGATCACGTTCGGGCGCTNGCGGATTTCGCTCTCGNGATGTCCGCTGTGGCCGCCGGGATGAAGGATTCGCACGGCGTGTCGGTGCCGCTGCGGATAGGCCTGGCATCCGGCCCCGTGGTTGCCGGGGTGGTGGGTTCGCGCCGGTTCTTCTACGACGTGTGGGGCGACGCGGTCAACGTCGCGTCCCGGATGGAAGCCACCGACTCCGTGGGGCGGATTCAGGTGCCCCACTCGGNCTACGAACGCCTCAAGGACGAGTTCGTGTTCCAGGAGCGCGGGAACGTCGACGTCAAGGGCAAGGGCGTCATGCGCACCTGGTATCTCGTCGGGCGCACGGCGGTGGCCGACGAGTCCGGCAATCTTCTTGCGGAGGAATCACACTCGGCGCGCGTGTAACCCGCAATGCCCTATCCCCAAACGGGCGTTTGTGTCACACTGCGGCCATGCAAACTACTCCTGGAACCACCGCCGTTCCGAGCTTGTTGCCGCATCTGTGGAAATCGACGCTGACATCCGGGAT
>JGI24721J44947_10002481_pt1 | contig 26448 bp, 27 predicted proteins | sample YelNatPaOPGAMG01_FD_44947 | JGI IMG/M metagenome (IMG submission 44947) | reverse complement strand
TTTATTTTAGCTTAATCTTACAGTCTGCTAGTTCAAGCTTCTGACGATGACTTAAACCTTTAACTTTTTTCTCCCTTCGCATAGCCTCCGCTCTAGAATTAAATTTCTCGACATAAACCAGTCTCTCCGCCTTATGCATGCGTGTATATTTGGCACCTTTCCCATTTGCGTGAAGCATCAAACGAGAACCCAAATCCCTAGTATAGCCTGTGTAGAAGCTGCCATCCTTACATTGAATAATGTAAACATAATAAGGCATCATTAACGCTTCCATTTGATTTTCTGTAACTTCAGCCACCTTTCAGTTCCAACAGTTTTTCGTATTCGCAAGTTTTCAATATGATAACCTCGTGGACATTCCGAACGGTCATCAGGAACAAACTCTCTAAGCTTTTCACAAGGAAAATCCACACAAAGACCACAATGCTCAATTCCTTTTTCTAGGCAGCATTTGACAAAATAGCAATTAAAATGATCAGTGGAAATGCAGCCTCTGCAATTATGAGGATAGTTTGGACATTTTCCACAATAGTCCCCACAAAAAGCCGCCTCTGTAGAACCCACGACAATCTTGCACTCTTATTATTTTGATGTCCAATATTCAGATTTTTAGGTAGGTCGCACTCTTGCATTGTAAATTGCATTAAACATAGCTTCTTTTTTGCCTTTAGCTTTAAGTATTTCTTTGTGCAGTTTCTTCGCATCAACTGGGCAATTCTTTGAAACTTCAGCGATAAATTTACTTAGCTCATCCCTGGTCATACCGCATTTTAAAGTTAGTTCCTCTATTACCTTCTGCGAGCTTAAAGCGTCACCAAGACAACTTTCACTTAGCTCCTCTAATGCATGTTTTAGAAAATTGGGTTTTAAACTACATGCGCCACTCAATTTTTCAGCCCATTTTTCACTCATGTATTTCACTTCCAACGAGTTTAATTGTAATTATGAAGTCATTTATTTAAGGTTGACTTAACGACAAAACTCCGCCCGCGCGCAAAAACCTCACTCACCAGACTCAAATTTTTAACTATAAGCCCAATTTATAAATCGGGGACCTATAGGTTTCAACCACAAACGAAAAGCCATGTATGCTAAACCTGCAGCTTCTGCCTTATTGCGTTTCGTTTCTCTTCTGCAAAGGGTCCAAACTTCTTAATACGCTCCGTAAACATACTAAATAATTCCGCAGCCTTCTTATAAACAGGCAAGGGCACATAACTGTAACGAACACGCATGTTCTCTATGCCATAAGCTGCCAGTTCACGTCCCATCTCAACCATCCGCTTCTTCGTAAAATGCTCATCAATCTCTTCACTGCCTTCAATAACAAGCACACCATCGGCACCAAACGCAAAAGCACTAAGCAAATGCTTAACGCCTAAAATAGCCGTGGAAGGAACTGCCACTATGCGGATATTTTCTGGATAATTCGCTCTGTCTAGGCCCAAAAAGTCCATACCAGTATAGCCCACATTGCGATCGACAAACGCTACTATGCGAACCTCACCAGCAGATTTATCAGTTAGCACACCGCGCAGCTGTGCATACAGCTGTCTATTTGTTGAATTTCTAAAATCAATGGCATTCTTTGGGCAAATAGGAATGCAAGCACCACAGCCAACACACTGAAATGGGTCAATCTTTGCTTTGCCTTCCTGCATGGTTATAGCGTTGACTGGACATATCTTAATACATTCACCACAGCCATTGCATAAATCAGCAATAACGAAAGCCTTCTCTGGACTAGTAGTAACATAATCGCTCTTCAAGAATAAAGCAGCCTTAGCGGCAGCCCCCAAACCATCAGAAACTGTGTCGCGAACATCTTTAGGACTCAGTGCACAACCACAAGCAAAAACACCAGTAACAAGCGAATCAACAGGATCCAGTTTTGGGTGCTTCTCTGTTATGAAGCCATCTTCGCCGATAGAAACTTTCATCTTATCTGCAAGTTCTTTTAAGCCATTAGGCGGAACCATTGGCGTAGCCAACGCCACAATGTCAAATTCTGCTTCATCAACCTCGCCAGTTAGCGTATCTTCAGCTTGAACAACAAGCTTGCTATTGCTGTTGTTCTTGTAAACTTCAGCCACTTTACCACGGATAAAGCTTACACCAGCTTCTTGATCACGCCAGTAAAGGTCTTCATAACCTTTGCCAGTTGCCCTAATATCTGTATAATAAATTGCCACATCAATTCCAAGCATCTTTTTAAGCACAAAAGCCTGCTTTAATGCATACATACAGCAGATGCGACTGCAGTATGGAATATGCTTCTTATCACGTGAACCCGCACATAACACGATTGCTACACGTTTGGCGTCACTGCCATCTGCACGTTTAACATAGCCACCTGTTGGGCCTGTAGCGGAAACAAGCCGCTCTAAATCCATCATTGTGATTACATCTTTGTAAGTGCCATAGCCAAAAGTTTCCAGCTTCCGTGCATCGTAAAGCTGATAGCCTGTGGCCAAAATAATTCCGCCAACATGAAGCTCAACCATTTGCCCCTGATCATCAATATTAATGGCTTTTGCTGGACAAAGTTGCTCACACTTGCGACATTTAGTGCAAGCATTAAAATCTATTGCATATGCAGAGGGAACCGCTTGTGGAAACTCGATGTAGGCGGCTTTTCTCTTTGATAAGCCTTCATTAAACTCATCTGCAACAGTAACTGGACACACTTTTGCGCAAACGCCACAGCTTCTGCATTTCTGAACATCCACGCCACGTGGCTTCATGAAAACTTTAACGTAATAATTGCCAGGACGCCCCTTAACCTCTTGCACTTCGGCATAGGTGAGCAGATTTACATTAGTGTTTCGCCCAACTTCAGCCATACGCGGTAAGAATACACTGCGCACAATCTAAAGTTGGGAAAACTTTGGTTAATTTAGCCATATTGCCACCAATGCTGGGCTTGCGTTCTACTAAATGAACCTTGTAACCTAAATAGCCAAGCTCAAGGGCTGCTGTAATACCAGCTATGCCTCCACCTACNATGAGAATTTCTCTTGAACCCTTCTCACTTATAGTTTCTAAAGGTTCAAGCTCTTTGCTACGTTCGTAACCACCTCTAATTAGGCTGATAGCCTTCTTTGTAGCTTCTGGCGATGGATGTGGCCCCATAACCCATGAATCCTGTTCCCTAATGTTTACGAACTCGAGCATGTAGGGATTCAAGCCAGCCCGTTCTAGAACACTTTGAAAAGTTATAAGGTGCATACGTGGTGTGCAACTAGCAACAACAACTCTGCTTAAATTCTCTTTTTTTATTGCATCAACAATCATTTCCTGAGCAGGTTTGGAACATAAATACTTGTGATATTTGGCTACNGCGACNCCTTCCCAGTTTTTAGCTGCTTCAAGAACAGCTTTAACATCTACAACATCGCCTATGTTTCCGCCACATTCNCACACGAAAATGCCAATCTTTAGCTGTGGCTTCTCCAATAGCTGCAATCCTCTCCTTTTCATGATCAATTTAGACTCATACAGAGGAAAACACTTATTAAAAATCTTATGCCTCAGACTAAGTAAAAGTGATGGAAAAATGAACGCTCAAGAGCTCACCCAAAAACACAAACTTCTTGAATGCATCCAATGCGGAACATGCACAGGAAGTTGCCCAGTGGCAAAAAAAGCAAACTTGAACATTAGAAGGTACATGCGTGAAGTTGCCACGCTCGGAAAGCTAACTATACATCATCAAAACGAGTTGTGGAGCTGCACGACATGCTCCACCTGCGGCGTACGATGCCCAAAAGACCTGAACCCATACGAGTTTCTAATTGACATTCGAGGCATGGCTGTGGAAGGAGGCACAATAGCGCCAACAATCCGGGACGCTTTGGAAAGCATATTCAAAAATGGCAATCCATGGGCAAGAATCCGCAATAAACGCACAGAATGGACCCAAGGTCTAAATGTTAAGCATATATCACAGGGTGCAGAAACTTTGTATTATGTTGGTTGCACATCTGCTTATGACCCGAGAATCCAAAATGTGGCAAAAAGCCTTGTGCAAGTCTTTCAAAAAGCTGGATTAAACTTTGGCATTTTAGGTGATGAGGAAAATTGCTGTGGAAGCGAAGCCTACGGCATGGGTGAGAAAGGCTTATTCGATTTTCTAGTTGAAGAAAACATGAAACTTTTCAACAAATACAATGTTAAACAAACCGTAACAAACTGCCCACATGGTTATCATGCCTTTAAAAACCGCTACAACCAAACAAGCTTTGAAGTTCTACATCACACGCAACTCCTTTCGAAACTAATCGAAAATGGCAAACTGACATTCTCAAAAGAAGTGAACAAGAAAGTTATTTACCATGACCCATGCTTTCTAGGCAAACAAAATGGCATTTACGAAGAACCACGAAGAGTTATTGAAAACGTGCCTGGAGTTAAGCTGTTAGAGTTTGACCGTTCAAGAGCCAGAAGCCTCTGTTGTGAAGGTGGGGGAGGAAGGATGTGGGTTGACATTCCAGGTCCACGTTTAGCAGAGATTCGTGTAAAAGATGCTGTTGAAGCTGGTGCCGACATATTAGCTACAGCATGTCCATTCTGCCTCTTAACAATTGAAGATGCCGTAAAAACTACGGGAAATGAGGGCAAAATTCAAATCATGGATATAGCAGAACTTTTAACGCTTGCATTGTAGCATAATATTCATTTTTAAATAATCACATCGACTATTTCTACTTAAAAGGTGCAAAAAATGGAAAATTGGGACTTAATCATAATTGGCGCTGGCGCTGCTGGTTTAGCAGCTGGAATTTACGGAGTAAGAAGCGGGCTTAAAACCCTAGTTTTAGAGGAAAAAATGGCTGGAGGCACAACCGCAGATGCTCCACTAATCGAGAATTATCTCGGGTTTCAAAATATAAGCGGAATGGAATTAGCACAAAAAATGGTAACTCACTGCAGAAATGTGGGCGTAACAATTCACGAATTCGAAAGTGTAACGGGCTTAGAGCTTAAAGACGAGGAAAAAATTGTTAAGACTAACAAGGGATCTTACGAAGCAAAAACAGTGATCATCGCTTCAGGTTCGCATTATCGTGAATTGGAGGTTGCTGGCGAAAAAGAATTTCTTGGAAGAGGTGTAAGCTATTGTGGCATTTGCGATGGCCCATTATTTAAGGGCAAACGTGTGCTTGTTATTGGTGGTGGCAATTCAGCTGTAATAACTGCTCTTTATTTGGCTGACATTGCGTCTGAGGTTAAAATTGCACATCGCAGAGATGCATTTCGTGCTGAAGAGGCTTTGGTGAAAGGAGTCAAAGCCAAGAGTAATGTNGAAATATTATGGAATAGTGAAGTTAAGGAGATTAAAGGCGAAAAATTAGTCAGCAAAGTAACATTATTCAATAATAAAAGTGGTGAAACAAGCGAACTGCTAATTGATGGCGTTTTTGTTCAGGTTGGAGAAGCGCCAAATAGTCAAATGGCTAAGCAAGCAGGTGTTGATGTTGATGAAAATGGGTATATTAAAATTGACATTTTTCAGAGAACAAACATTTCTGGNGTTTTTGCAGCCGGTGATGTTACGAATCATCCAGTTAAGCAGATTGGCACTGCTGTTGGGCAGGGTATAACNGCTGCTTTGGAGGCTTACGGTTTTANTAAGCGTCCATATTACAAAAGGTAAAGGAAGTTACAAAAGTATTATATTGTTCGGAATCTATTTTCAAACTTTCTAAAAAGTCAATCGTAAGTCAACTGTAAATGATAAGACAGTAACATCGGGGAAGTGTTAGAATGAGTGAAAAATGCATTGCCGCAGTGAATATTAACCAAGATTATTGTAGTAGATGTTCAATTTGTCATTCCATCTGTCCCTATGAAGCAATAAAAAAGGATGCAGAAACTGGCAAAGTTGAAATTGATTTGCAAAAATGTCAAGTATGTGGAATATGTTACAGTGCATGTCCTGTTTTTGCCATCGAAATGGTTTATTACGATTATGCAAGTTTAGTTAATTATATTGATTGCTTAAGAAAAAAGGTTAAGGCTGACACGCTTGTTTTCATGTGTCGCGGAAACTCTCCTTCAACTTGTGAAGTTGAGGAAATTTTGGCAGACCAAGACTTAAGCATAAAGAATTATCTCCCATTACGTTTGCCTTGTTCTGGACGCATCCCGACAGAGTTCATCTTCAAAGTTCTGAACAGTGGCGTAAAGAATATTGTTTCAATACAATGTGAAGACGAATTTTGCCGCTTCAAGGAAGGGACAAAGATTAATACAAGACGCCTATTTTTGAGTAGAAGAGTTCTGGAACAGTTAGGTTTTAAAAAAGATGCTATCAAAGTTGTGAAATACTCTAGAAAAGTGATTTACGAAACAGAAAAATGTGTAGGCTGCGATAAATGTGTCTTCATATGCCCATATAAAGCCATAGAAGCAGAAGCATTTGCAACCCCAAAAATACTTTTGGACTATTGCATGGGTTGCGGAGCATGCGCCCTAGTTTGTCCACATCATGCAATTCAAGTCAAAGGTTTCGAATTCGAAAATGTTCTGAACCGTTATGGACAGGCAGCAGAAAAACTAAAGGAAGTTGACAAGTTTCCAGTAATTCTTGTCTTTTGCTGTCAATGGGCTGAATTCCCAAGTTTGGATAATGCTGAAAACCTTTCGAAGAAAAATGCAGTTTCTTTAGAAGTTCCATGTTTTAAAGCACTTGACCCAGTTCATATTATCAATGCATTGTACAGTGGCTTCGACGGAGTTATGGCAGTTGTTTGCTCTGCTGAAGATTGTAAACTTCAGGAGGGCAGAGACACACGGAAAGAAACATGAATGTTCTGATAGATTTATTAAAAAAGACGAATTTGCATGAGCGATTCCAGCTTTTGGAAGCTTCACCAAGATGTATTAATGATTTTAATCAAAAATTGGACGAGTTTTTCAACAAAATTGCAGCTATGCCACCTTTAAAACGTTTGAAGGCGGAGGCTAAAACCCATGTATAAAATCGTAGCTAACAAGGAGCTTGCTCCAAAAATTAAGTTGTTTGAAGTTGAAGCCCCACAAATTGCTGAAAAAGCCAAGCCTGGGCAATTCATAATAATAGTCATAAATGAAAAAGGTGAGAGAATACCGATCACAATTGCAGGATACAACGCGAAGAAGAGAACAATCACTTTTGCCTTTAATGAAGTTGGCAAAACAACAAAGCAGCTTGGCCTCTTAAAAGAAGGCGATTATATATGGAACATTACAGGGCCTCTTGGTAATCCATCTGAAATCAAAAACTTTGGAAAAGTTCTCTGTGTTGGTGGTGGAGTAATGATTGCACCTATGCTTTTGCAAGTAAAAGCGTTAATCGAAGCNGGAAACATCGTCACAACTGTGATCGGTGCAAGGATAAAGGACCTACTTTTCTTTGAGGAAGAAGTGAAAGCCTTAAGCCACAGCTTTTATGTGGCAACAGATGATGGTTCTAAAGGGTATAAGGGCTTAGACTTCTTGAAAGAAATTCTGAAAAATGAGAAGTTTGACCGCTGCGTCGCTATGGGACCAGTTGTTATGATGAAAAATGTGAGCGAGTTCACAAAGCAATTTGGAATCCCTACTGTAGTGACTCTGATGCCTATAATGGTTGATGGAATGGGAATGTGTGGAGTTTGCAGAGTAAGTGTAGGCGGAAAAATGAAGTTTGGCTGTGTTGATGGACCAGAATTTGATGGACATCAAGTGGATTTTGACGAGCTTATCAAAAGACAAAGGATGTTTCTCCCAGAAGAGCGCTTAAGCTCACTTCTGTGGGAACTGCAAGGAGGCTGCAAGTGTGGCGGAAAGTAAGCCCAAGCCAAAAATCAAGAAGGAAGCAGTGCCAATACCAAAACAGAAACCAGAAGTTCGCAGGCGAAACTTTAACGAGGTTGCTTTGGGCTATACGGAAGAGCAAGCCAGAGAAGAAGCAAACCGCTGTTTACAATGTCCCAAGCCGCAATGTATTCAAGGTTGTCCAGTGGAGATTGAAATTCCAGCTTTTATAAAATTACTGCGTGAAGGAAAGTTTGAAGAAGCTATTGCCAAGATTAAGGAGAAAAACAGTCTCCCAGCAATTTGCGGTCGTGTATGTCCACAAGAAGAGCAGTGTCAAAAGTTCTGTGTTGTTGGCAAGGTTGGCGAGCCAGTTAGCATCGGCAGGTTGGAAAGATATTTGGCTGATTGGGAAAGGGCAAAAGGCATCAAAGTTCCAGAAAAAGCACCATCGACAGGTAGAAAAGTTGCGGTAATTGGTGCTGGACCAGCAGGACTTACTGTGGCTGCTGATTTGGCAAAGCTTGGGCATAAAGTTGTGATTTTTGAAGCTTTGCATTTACCAGGCGGCGTTCTGGTTTATGGCATTCCAGAGTTTCGTTTGCCAAAAAGCATTGTTCAAGCGGAAGTGGATTATATTAAGAAGTTAGGTGTTGACCTTAAGCTTGGCTATCTTATCGGTAGAACATTCACCATTCCAGAACTGCTTAAGGAAAGGGGTTTTGACGCAGTTTTTATCGGTTCTGGTGCAGGTTTGCCTCAGTTTATGAGTTTACCAGGTGAAAACCTCGGTGGGATTTATTCTGCAAATGAATTTTTGATTAGAGTTAACCTTATGAAGGCATACTCGTTCCCAGAATATGACACGCCCATAAGAATTGGCAAACATGTTGTAGTTATTGGCGGCGGAAATGTAGCCATGGACAGTGCACGCTCAGCCTTACGTTTAGGCGCTGAGGAAGTCTGCATCGTTTATCGCCGTTCAAGAGAGGAACTTCCAGCTCGCAAAGAGGAGATTGAAAATGCTGAGGAAGAAGGTATTATCTGCAAATTTTTAGCTGCACCAACAAGGTTCATTGGAGATGAGAAGGGTTGGGTTAAACAGATGGAGTGCATCTGTATGGAGTTAGGCGCTCCAGATGAGTCGGGAAGGCGAAGACCTGTTCCAGTGAAAGGTTCAGAGTTTGTTATGGATACTGACACAGTTATTATTGCTATTGGGCGGACGCCGAATCCCATTATTCAACGAACAACTGATGGTTTAGCAGTAACAAGGTGGGGAACAATAGTGGCTGATGAAAATGGTAAAACAAGCATTGAAAGTGTTTATGCTGGTGGCGACATTGTTACTGGTGAAGCCACAGTTATAAGTGCTATGGGCGCTGGCAAAAAGGCTGCAAGAGCCATTCACGAGTTTTTGATGAATAAGAAGTAGGATGCCAATTTTATGATTTTTCCATTTTTTAGTGCTGAAATCAACCAATAGTGACCCTGCTACCTAGGTTTTTGCGGTTAGCAGTGAAGCATATATAATTGACTTGATCAATTTGCATTGAAATGTCTCAGGAAAGCAGCGATTTCGGGATTCTTCAGTCTATTGTTGGTTCATGGTACGAATCATTAAAAAATCCAGAGCAATATCAAGACATTGCTCTGAAAGAGTTATTGGAAGCCTATGGCAAAACTCGTTACGGGCAAATTCATAAAGCATCCGAAATTAAAACAATTGAGAATTTCAAAAGAATGAATTTTCCTCATAGTATTGTTTGTGTTTAGGTTTTTTGCTGGTTCGCCGTTGAATAAGAAGGCAGAAACTGCTTCAGATATTGTTTTTTGGCTGGTGAGTGGTTATCTGGTAGGCAATTTTCTCAATGATGCAGCAACCGTGAATTTATGGTTTGCATTTTGGGTTACAATAATCATGCTTATTGGCGTGAAACTGATTATCCAAGCCATAATTCTGGCTGTCTTCAGATAATCGATGCTAAAGTTGGATTTTTGCGACATAAAGTTTTAATTCCCGCTACCAAATCAACACCATAGATCAAAGAAGGTTAAACCAGCTTGGTTACAGTTTATCTTGACAAGATTTTTGATCCCAGAAGCGTCGCAATAATAGGCGCAAGCGATGAAGAGGGCACCGTAGGCTATGCTTTAATAAAAAATTTCACAGAAACAGGTTTTGAAGGAAAGATTTATCCAGTTAACATTCGCAAAAACGAAATTTTAGGTTACAAAGCATATCAGACTGTGGAGCAGATTCCTGAACCAGTGGATTTGGCGGTAATCGCTACTCCAGCCAAAAGTGTTCCAGAAATAGTGGAACAATGCGGTAAAGCTGGAATAAAGGGCTTAGTCATAATCAGTGCCGGCTTTAAGGAAATAGGCGCAGAAGGCAAAGCATTAGAGGACAAAATCTTAGAAATAAAAAAGAAATACGGTATACGTATAATCGGGCCAAACTGTTTAGGTGTTATTCGTCCAAGCATAAAATTAAATGCAACGTTCATAAATCGAATGCCAAAATCAGGCAACATAGCCTTCATCAGCCAAAGTGGCGCATTAGGCTCAGCAATTCTGGATTGGGCAATTCAAGAAAACATTGGTTTCAGCAACTTCGTCTCAATAGGTTCAATGATAGATGTGGACTTCGGCGACTTAATAGACTATTTTGGAATGGACCCAAAAACAAGAAGCATCCTTATGTATATTGAAGGCTTAACAGACGCAAGAAAATTCATGAGCGCTGCAAGACACTTTGCAAGAACCAAACCCATAATTGTTGTCAAAGCAGGCAAATTCAGCGAAAGCGCCAAAGCAGCTGCATCTCACACCGGCTCACTGACTGGTGAAGACATAATATATGACGCCGCATTCAAACGAGCAGGTATAATCCGCGTCGACGAAATTGGAGACCTCTTCAATTGCGCAGAAGTTTTAGGCACGCAACCTTTGCCAAAAGGTCCAAACTTGGCAATAATTACTAATGCTGGGGGACCCGGAGTGATGGCTACAGATGCTCTTATCGCCAGAGGCGGCAAACTGGCTAAATTAAGCCCAAAAACAATGGAAATTTTGAACAGTCTTTTGCCACATTACTGGAGTAGGGGCAATCCCATTGACATTTTAGGAGATGCTAAGGCTGACCGTTATAGGGCGGTTGTTGAAGCTTGCCTAGATGATGAAAGCGTGGATGGCATACTCATTATTTATACTGCTCAAGCTGTGGCAGAACCAGTTGAAATTGCTAAAAACATTGTTGAATTGATAAAAAACAGAGGTTACCAGAACAAAACAATTTTGACTTCTTTCATGGGCTATGGAGTAGTTCAAGATGCAAATCGCATATTTAACGAGAATAGCATTCCAACATATTCCACACCAGAGCAAGCAANTAAGACGTATCTTTACATGTATCAGTANAAGCGTAATCTGGAGTTGATTTATGAAACCCCTGAAGAACTTGCAGCAGATGTTGCTCCGCCAAAACGTCCNATTACAGTGATAATGCGGAATGCTGCAGTTGAGAATCGCGAATTGTTAAATGAGACTGAAGCAAAGAAACTTTTGGAATATTATGAATTTCCAGTAGTGAAAACTGCGGTTGCAAAAACAGCAGATGAGGCTGTTGCCATAGCTTCACAGATGGGTTATCCAGTAGTCCTTAAGATTTTGTCTCCACAAATCACCCATAAGACTGATGCAGGCGGCGTTGTCCTCGATATAAACAGTGAAAATGAAGTTAGAGAAGCCTTTGAATGCATCATACAACGAGTAAAACAATACAATCCCAATGCGGAAATTCTCGGCGTTACTGTTCAGCCTATGATTAAAAAACGCGGTTACGAGGTTATAATAGGTGCCAAAACTGACCCACTTTTCGGACCGGTTATTCTATTTGGCATGGGCGGAATAGGCGTGGAGCTGTTCAAAGATTTCGCCATTGGGCTTCCACCTTTAAATCAGACGCTTGTTAGAAGAATTATGGAAGAAACAAAGGTTTACCAGCTTCTGAAAGGTTATAGAAATGTGCCACCTGCTAATATTAAGCTTCTGGAAGAGATTATGGTGCGTTTCTCCCAGATGCTTGTCGACTTTCCACAATTAAAGGAAGTTGACATTAATCCACTCTTTATTAATGAAAATGAAGCCTTCACTTTTGATGCCCGCATAGTAATTGACAAAGAACGCATTTTCCAAAAACTTGAACCACATCAGCATCTTGTCATAAGCCCGTATCCAAAGAAGTATGAAACATTGTGGAAGCTTCGAGATGGCAGAACAGTGTTGTTGAGACCAATAAAACCTGAAGATGAACCATTATGGTTGGAAATGTTTCAGAATTTCTCAGAAGAATCCATCCGTTACAGATTTTTCCAAATAATAAAGGATACACCACACGAGATTAGAGTGCGCTACTGCAACATTGATTATGACAGGGAAATGGCTATAGTAGCAGAATTAAACGAAGAAGGGCGAAGAAGAATATTGGGGGTCGTTAGAGTCAGTCTTGAACCAGACAGAAAAAGCGGCGAAATTGCCTTCATAATTGCCGATCCATGGCAAGGCTTAGGCTTAGGAACAAAAATGGTGGATCACGTCATTGAAATATGCAAAGACATGAAAGTTGAAATCTTGTATGCCATAATGCTTTCAGACAATTACAGAGCCATCAATCTGATGAAGAAAATGGGTTTCGCATTAAAATATCAGGATGACGGCACAGTTCAAGGAACACTCAACCTTAAAGAAGAAGAAACTGAATGTACCGCTTCGAGAAACTCTTTGGAATTGTCTAAACTGCAAGCTCAAACAACAGATTTAGAACAAAAAGAACAAAGAGAAGATGAGGCTATAAGTAGTTAACGTTTGCGTTAAATATGGCATAGAAATAACACAAGGTCTTTGAATAATTTTTCCATTTATTGCAGAAAAGCTTAAATTATAATTTTTATGGTAAAGCTTATAATCTATAATTAGGCGGAGATAAAAAAATGAGCGGAGAATTAAAACCGACTGAGACTTTAGATGTTAGAGGCGAAGTATGTCCATATCCCGACGTGATGACACAGAAAAAAGTAAAAAGCATGAAATCAGGTGAAATACTAGAAGTTCTCATTGACTATCCACTGTCCGCAGAACGAATACCAGAGTCAATAAAAAAAATGGGTCATGAAGTTTTGAAAGTAGATAAAACAGGAGCAAGCGAGTGGAAAATACTAATAAAGATAAAATAGGACAGTGAAACATTGATCGAACCAACATCTATTCTTTCGGGATTAATAATAGGGATACTCTTTGGTTTTGCATTGCAACGCGGCAGATTCTGCATGAACTCAGCTTTCAGAGATATAATTCTTTTGAAAGAATACACGCTTCTAAAAGCAGTCATAGTAGCGATAATAGTTTCAATGCTAGGTTTTCATGTAATGGCTAGCCTTGGAATCATACAACTCAATCCCAAATCCTTCTTTTGGGGCGCCAACATAGTTGGCGGCTTCATATTTGGCATCGGCATGGTCTTAGCAGGAGGATGTGCCAGTGGAACAACATACAGAGTCGGAGAGGGAATGGTCGGATCCTTTGTTGCATTACTAGGTTTTATGATGTCCGCTGTCATAACTGGTTCAGGAGCACTAAGAGAAGTAAAGTCATATCTACAGACAACAACAAAAATAACTATAACAGAACCAGGACCACTTGTAACAACTACAAATACAAGCCCAACACTCGCCAACATAATAGGTGTAGACCCATGGATTGTCGTTATAGTGATTGCAATCATTGGAATAGGGGTCTTGGCTTGGAAAAGGAAAGGTGGAGAAAAAACTGAGGGAAGCTTATCTGAAAAAATATTTAAACGCGGTTGGTCATGGTGGGCAACGGGCATAGTCATCGGAATAATAGCTATGATAGCGTTTCCAGCTTCTGCAGCTGCAGGGCGAAATTATCCATTAGGAATCACTGGTGGCTGGTCAACGTTTCTTAATACNCTGACCAAAGGAGATGCAAATGTCCTTTCTTGGGAAACTTTTCTTGTTATTGGAGTTGTCATTGGAGCCGCCATAGCAGCTGGCATTGCAGGAGAATTTAAATTGCGAGCACCCGGTCCTAGAAGACTGGTGCAACAATTCATTGGTGGCTTACTGCTNGGAATAGGTGCAGTGATTGCAGATGGTTGCAATATTGGACACATACTTAGTGGAGTGCCTCAACTTGCAATAGGCAGCATAATCGCAGGGTTCTCTATAATCATCGGCTGTTGGGTGACAGCATATATACTGTTAATGAGGAAATAACAATGGCAACTATCAGCTTTCTGTTCTTTTCTGGTCCATACCAGTCTGAAAGCTCAGAAACCGTAGTTGAATTGGCAAAAGCAGCTTTGGCAAAAGGCATTAAAGTCAAGATTTTCTGTTATATGGACGCTGTCAATTGCGTTATGACGATTCAAAAGGAAGTCCCAGGAGTCACTAACATCGAGAAGCAGTTCAGAGAGTTAATAGCGAAAGGGGTTGAAGTACGCTTATGCACGTTATGCATGCTTGTTAGAGGAACAAAGGACACCATACAAGGCGCTACAAAAGCCGGAACACCTGACATTGCAGAGATGGCAGAAGGATCTGACAGATTTCTAGTGGTCTTTTAGGAGGATATGCATATGCCTAAAAAAATTGCTGTAATATTAAGGAAACCACCTCATGGGTCACTGTTTCCAGCTGAAGGCTTACGAGTAGCTGTTGCGGTCAGCACATCAGACACCACGGTCGTCTCTCTTGGAGATAGCGTATACGCCTTTTTGAAAGAAACAGATATGACACTTTACAAACGTCACTTGGAGTTCCTTTCAAGACCCATGCTAGAAGAAGCTAAGCCTCTTCTTGTCCACATCGACAAGACTTCATTATTAGAACGTGGATTGACTGAGGAAGACCTAGTTGACGGTGTGATAGTAAAGGAACGTGATGAAATCCTCAAAATAATAGCAGAGGCTGATGTCACTTTAACATTTTAGGTGATAGTTATGACTAAGATTCTCTATTTCATAACTGACATGGACTCGATGGGCATTCAGTTGGCTTTAGAGCATAAAGGCGACGAGATCGGAATTTGCTTGCTACAAGACGCAGTTTACTATGGATGTAAAGGAAGAAGAAATGAGTCTATGATAAATGCTATAAAAAAGGGTATTCCAATCTACGCGACTAAGAGAGATGTTGAGTTACGAGGCTTAACAAAACTACTTTACCGCGAAGTAAAGATCTTAGACTACAGTGAAATAATTAACTTAATCTTTGATTACGAACGGATAGTTAATTTCTAACCGATTCCCCTTTTTTGCTTTTTTCTCTTTGTTTTAATAAAGCATGCACGCATTCTTAATAAAGCGAGTGGCGAAATATTGGGTAAACTGTTTCCATTTGGACATCATAGTAACTATAAAAGTTTTCCTCTGTAGAAATCTGTGGCAGGGCATCCTAAGCATTTTCCATCTGGATAACAAGGCTGCTCTGCACATTTTTTTCCACAAGGAGATTTTTCTTGCTTTTCAGAATAAATCGTAAGTGGAACAACAAAATCCTTGACAGGGGTTACCACCACATTAGATTCTGCATCTAGGACTTCAGAGTTTTTCCTTAAGTTATGATTAACACAACACTCGATTGCTTGTAGTTTTTCGCTTACAAAAAAGAGGCACAGATTATGTCTTCCAGAGATAATAAATCCATTCAGGAACATCGGGCACCTATCGAAAAATTCCACTATTTTCCACGGCTCTTTAGCAGTTATCTCNACTTTCACCATATGTAAATTTGTCTCCTTTAGGTTTACACCGACTATTCTAGTGATCATNCTAGAGTCCCTCAAGCGCCGTATTCTTGAATAAACAGCTGGCTGCGACAGTTTCAAATGGTTTGCTATTGCAGTTTGTGTCATGTCGGGTTTTTCCATAAGTAATGAAACAATTTTTCTGTCATTTTTGTCAAGCTTTTCCAAANGCCCTCACCAACGATTTTTATGGTTTGAGTTATTCATAACAAAAATTATAAGCTTTTTACCTTTAAAAAACTTATTAGTTATAACGAAAGAAACAAGTACGCTCGAAGAATTTAGTTCGCCTTTACTGGGTTGAAACTGCTTCAATTGGAATTAATGGAAAATACTTATCACAGTTAAAAGCTAGAAAACGCTCAAAACTGAAAAACAAGAAGANGTAAATCACATGCTCATCTGCTTCTATCNTGTTAAATTTCACCTAAGCATAACATAAAAATTCTATAGTTAATTTTCTATTTACCAACAACTAAATTTAAATTATAGAAGCTGCAATAGTCTAGCTTCATTAAACTATNAGAATGGTGATGAAATGGAGAAGCTTAAAGTTGCCTTCTACTGGGCAGCCAGTTGCGGAGGCTGCGAAATCGCCGTCTTAGACATTAACGAAAAAATTCTAGACGTCGTAGCAAAAGCAGACATAGTTTTCTGGCCAGTAGCTCTAGACATTAAATACAAAGACGTTGAAGCAATGCCAGATAAAAGCATCGATGCATGTTTCTTCAACGGAGCCATAAGAACCGAAGAAAACGAGCATATGGCAAAGCTCCTAAGAAAAAAATCAAAAGTACTCGTGGCATTCGGCTCATGCGCATGTGACGGATGTGTGGTAGGTCTTGGAAACTTGTGGAATAAGAATAAAATTTTTGAAAGAGCATACTTTGAAACTCCTTCAACGAAAAACACACAGCGGATTACCCCACAAACCAACTACAAAGTCAAACAAGGAGAACTTGAACTCCCAGAATTCTACGATACAGTTAAAACCTTAGCACAAACAGTGGATGTTGACTACTTCATTTCGGGTTGTCCACCGCCCGTGCCAAGAATACTCGAAGCTGTTGAGGCNATTTTCAGCGGCAAACTTCCACCAAAAGGCTCAAGTNTCCTCCTAAACAAATCCATTTGCGACGAATGCCCAAGAGAAAAAAAGGACAGAAAAATAACCCATGTAAAAAGAATCTACGAAATAGAAGATGACTTCAAAACATGCTTCTTAGACCAAGGAGTAATCTGCATGGGTCCTGCAACTCGTGGCGGATGTGGCGCACAATGCCTTAACGCAAACATACCATGCACTGGATGTGGCGGTCCGGCCCCAAGAGTGGTAGACCAAGGTGCAGCCATGATAAGCGCCTTTGCCTCAATAGCAACAGACCCAAAAGTCATCGAGCAAATCGTTGACCCGGTTGGAACCTTTTACAAATATTCGCTTGCAAACTCGATTCTGCGGAGGAGGATAATGAAATGAAAGAAATCGTCATAAACCCAATAACAAGACTTGAAGGCCACGGAAAAATAACAATATTTCTAAATGAGGCTGGAGACGTAGATGAAGTCTACTTTCAAGTTCCAGAACTCCGCGGTTTCGAAAGATTCTGCGAGGGAAGAAGGGCAGAAGATCTGCCTATAATAACAACAAGAATCTGTGGAGTTTGCCCTGTAGCCCACCACATGGCAGGTGCAAAGGCTCTAGACTCAGCCTTCAATGTGGAACCGCCAGAAACAGCCAAAAAACTCAGAGAACTGATGTACTGTGGCTACTACCTGTACGACCATACGCTACACTTTTACTATCTTGGTGGACCAGACTTCGTGGTAGGACCAGATGCTCCACCNGAAAAAAGAAATGTTTTAGGCGTTATAGAAAAAGCTGGTCTTGAAATAGGTAAAGAAGTCATTAAGCATAGAGCCTATGGACAGAAAATAACTGAGATGTTAGGCGGTAAGGCAACCCACCCAGTGAGCGCATGTGTGCCAGGCGGAATTGCAAAGGGATTATCCGAAGAGGAGAGAAAAGAAATNGAGAAGATGGTGCGAAGCTGCCTTGAGTTTGCTAAGTTCTCCCTTAAGCTTTTTGACGATATAGTCCTCAAAAACACAGAATATGTAAAACTGATAACAAGTGAGTCGTATACGCTAAAAACCTATTATATGGGGTTAGTCGACAAAAACAATAAGGTCAACTTCTACGACGGTAATGTCAGAGTCGTCGACCCACATGGAAAAGAATTCGTTAAATTCTCTCCAAAAGAATATTTAAACATAATAGAGGAACATGTTGAGCCATGGACTTATGTTAAACTGCCATATCTCAGAAAAGTAGGCTGGAAAGGCTTTGTAGATGGGTTGGAAAACGGTGTCTACAGAGTTGGCCCCCTTGGAAGGCTTAATGCNGCGGATGGAATGGCAACTCCATTGGCTCATGCAGAATACGAGCGCATGTACAAGACCCTAGGTGGAAAACCAGTCCACAACACTTTGGCTTATCATTGGGCTAGGCTTATCGAACTACTATACGCTGCTGAAAGAGCCCTTGAACTCGTAACTGACCGAGATATAACTGGGAAAGACATTAGAAACAAGCCTGGAAAACCGGGCGAAGGTGTAGGCATTGTTGAAGCTGCAAGAGGCACATTAATACATCATTATCAGCTGGACGAAAAGGCGTTGGCCAAAAAAGTCAATTTGATAGTGGCGACAACTCACAATGTGCCTGGAATCTGCATGTCAATAAAGAATGCGGCTAAGGGCTTAATACACAAAGGAAAAGTTACTGATGGAGTATTGAATATGGTGGAGATGGCGTTTAGGGCTTATGACCCATGCTTTGCTTGTGCAACGCACTTCGCCATTGGACAAATGCCTCTGACAGTTGAAATTTACGACAGCCAGAAAAGGCTGTTAAAAACCTTGAAAAGATGAGGGATGACGATTGAAAGAAGCTAAAATTGGAGTATTCCTATCCGACTGCGGAGGAGAACTTGCCAAAATCCTTAACTTCGACGCTATAACAAGCTTCGTGAAACAACTTTCCAGCGTAACGCTTGTTGCAAAAGGAAACGAGTTCTGGCGTGGCGAAGGACTAAAAACCATAACAGACGCTGTTAAAACCAAAAAAATAAACAGAGTAGTTGTTGCNGAAACTCTTCCAAAACTTAGCGAAGTAAGCATTGTTAAAGCTGCCGAAAAAGCTGGTCTTAACCCGTATCTGGTAGAAGTAATAGATCTCAAAGATCATTGCGGATGGCCTCACCGAGACACCCCCTCAGAAGCAACGGAAAAAGCCAAAGCCATGCTTTTAGCAGCTATTGAACGTGCAAAGCTTCTTGAACCAATTGATAAAGTAGAGTTTCCAGCAGTTAAATCTGTCCTTGTNATAGGTGGGGGTATCGCTGGAATGCAGGCAGCNGANGATCTGGCGGATCTGGGTTTCAAAGTACACCTAGTTGAAAAAACGCCGTTCTTAGGCGGCTTAGCAGCGCGCGCAGGNAGATTCTTCCCAACAGATGATTGCGCTATTTGTATACAATCTCCTGCTTCAGATGTCAAAACAGTAACTCACACATCGAGAAAATGCGTGTATCGTTCAGGATTTTCAGAGATTCCAAACTTAAATATAATGACTAATTCAAAGGTTGTGAACGTAGAGGGGGTTCCCGGAAACTATAAGATTACTGTCGAGAAAAAACCACGCTACGTGAACGAGACAAAATGCGTTGGATGTGATCTTTGTGCTACGGTTTGTCCTGTGGAAGTGCCAGATGAATACAATGCAAAACTGAAAAAACGTAAAGCAATTTATATGAATCTCCCTGCAGTGTATCCGCCAGTTTACGTAATTGACGAAAGCATCTGCAAATTTCATGAATGTGCCAAATGCGTCAAAATTTGCCCAACCAAAGCCGTAGAATTAGACCAGAAAAGCGAGAAAATAACGCTTAATGTTGGAGGCATAATAATTGCCACAGGCTTTCAGGAATATGACCCCAGCGTAATAAAAGAATATCATTACGGTGAGTACCCAGATATTATAACAAATCTTGAACTTGCAAGAATGATCGACAGTTTTGGTCCCACAGGCGGCAAAATAGTTAGGCCCTCAACCAAAGAACCCGCCAAAAGAATTGTCATAGTACAATGTGTTGGCTCACGTGATAGGCGATGGAATCCTTGGTGCTCAAGCATATGCTGCATGATTTCCCTAAAACATGCCACATTAATCAAATCTGCCCATCCAGATGCGGATGTTACAATATGCTACATTGACATAAGAACCACGGGAAGAGAGCATGAATACTATTATGAACGTGCAAGGGACATGGGCGTAAAATTCGTAAAGGGAAGACCTGCCGAAATCTCACATGATCCTGAAGCAAACTTGTTAATCGTCGATGTTGAAGATGAAATCCTNCATAGACTTTTAGAGTTGGAAGCTGACCTAGTGGTTTTGGCAACATCCATGGTTCCCTCCGAAGATGCTAAAGAGCTTGCCAAAATCCTCAGCGTCGAATTAGACCAAGATGGTTTCTTCAAAGAATATAATGCCAAGTTGAGACCGACAGAGACTAAGCTTAAAGGGGTGTTTCTCTGCGGAGGTGCCACGTTTCCAAAGGACGCGCCGACAACCTCCTTGCATGCGCATTCAGCAGCGGTGAAAGCTGCCAAATTCTTGTCAGCCGAGAAAATAGTTAAAGACCAAAGAACCGCTGTGGTTAATGAAGACTACTGTGGCGACTGCGAGTTCTGTCCCGTTACTTGCCCCTATGGCGCCATCAGCCTAGTGTCCAACGATAAAGAACATTTTGTTGCACAAGTGTCAGATCTCTTATGTGAAGGATGTGGCATATGCGTAGGCACGTGTCCTTTGAATGCAATTGAACTTCGCCATTCACGATCAAACCAAATGTCAGCGCAGATGAAAGGGTTGTTGTCGGTAAATGGCACGGCAAAGCCTTTGATTCTAGCGTTATGCTGCTCCGAATGTGGTCACGCAGCTGTAGACTCTTCTGGCATGGCGATGATGCAGTATCCAGCCAATGTAAGAGTCATGAAGGTTCCTTGCACTGGCATCTTGAGGGTTGAACAATTCTTAGAGGCTTTCAAAGCTGGTGCCCAGGGAGTAATGGTCGTGGGATGCAAGAATGACGGTTGCCACTACGAGGTGGGCAGTCAAAAAGCCCAAAAGAAGGTAGATCTCGCAAAAGTTTTGCTAAAAGAGTATGGCATAGAGCCAGAGCGTTTAGAAATGTTCCATATGGTTTTCATTGAAGGAGACAAATTTGCAGAAGCAGCACAAATGATGACTGAGAAATTGGAAAAATTAGGTCCACTACAATTAATGTNAGTTCATGGAAGGAGAAAGTAGGATGGAGCATGAAAAAGAGCGANAAACATCTGAAGCCACATTTACTGACGAGATAAGACGCAGATTAGGTGGCGAAACAATAGCGTTATGCTATCAATGTGGGACATGCGCCAGTAGCTGTCCAGTAGCCAAAGTCACAGAACGCTACAATCCAAGAGACGTGATAAGACTCTCCTTATTGGAACAGAAAAAAGAAGTTCTATCAGGCAGCGCTATCTGGTTGTGCAGTTCATGCTATAATTGCCAAGAGAGATGCCCACAGAAAGTCGAAATAGCAGATGTCATTTATGCACTGAGAAACATAGCCATCGAAGAAGGATACATCCCAAACATTTACTCTGAATTTGCAAATGGACTGATGAATGAAGGACGCATAGTTCCGATATCTAAATTTGTGGAAAAGAAAAGGCCTGAATATGGATTGCCACAGCTTAGAACAGCAGGGTTAGCTGCACTGAAAAAGATCCTTGCCACCACAGGATTTGATAAAATACAATGGAAGAAGGAAGGACCATAATGACAAGTTACGCGCTCTTTTTAGGATGCACAATACCAGCCCGTCAACCACATTATGAAGCATCAGCGAGAAAAGCTCTAACAAGATTAGGAATAGGACTCGTAGATTTGGACAATATGACATGTTGTGCTCCACCACCCCTACAATCCATAGACACAGAAACTAGCCTAGCAATCGCCGCACACAACATTTGCGTAGCCGAANAAGCTGACCTGGACATAGTGACCTTATGCACTGGCTGTTTCGAGTCGCTAGCCATGGCNAACAACTTATTAAAAGAGAACCCGAAACTGAAAGCAAGAGTAAATGAAATCTTATCTAACGCTGGTGAAGAGTTCAAAGGAACTAAGGAAGTAAAACATTATTTAAAGGTCTTAATAGAGGACATCGGTTTAGAACGTTTAAAGAAAAATGTAACCAAAGACCTAAGCAGTCTCAAAGTAGCATCATTTTCCGGATGTCACCTGCTTAGACCAAGTGCACTTTTGAAGTTTGACGACCCAGAACGTCCCCATGTCTTTGATGATTTGATTGAGGCATTAGGTGCTAAAAGCATTTGGTACCGAAATAAGTTGAAATGTTGTGGAGGACTGTTGAGAGGATATGCTGATGATGTCGCTTTGGCGATTGCCCGTGACAAAATAATTAATACCACGAAAGCAGGTGCTGACTGCATAGTCACTCTTTGTCCTTTCTGCTTCTTGACTTTAGACCTTGGACAGATGCTTATAAAATCCACTTACAAAGAGGAATATAACATACCTGTGGTTCACTATTCCGAACTTTTAAGCTTGGCGTTAGGAATAGATCCTAAAGAACTTGCAATTGACTTCCATAAAGTGCGATTGGATAGAATATTAGGTAAAATTACATAAGATACTTGCAATTGGTTCAAGAAACTTTATTCTGTTTTTTCTTTTTAGCTTCATTATTTTCTTGTTTTGCCATGGAAAATGTTAAGAATGAAAGTTTCCCACATATTATTCTGGGAAGAAGAATGAAGGTTGTTGCTTTAACAGAGCACAAATGCTTCTGTTGCGGAGCACCAATCAGCAAGGGGGATGAATGTTTCGTCTTTATAGTGAACCCTTCTGACCCTGAAAAAAGTGAATTTGACGTTCTCTACACATGCTCAAAATGTTCTGGAGAAGAAGCATGCAGAATCCGAATAAAACGAAAGGATGCANTTTCACGCTAACTGTTTTGTCGCTTTAGCTTACGCAACTTTTTCTCGGTATTGTGACTTCAAAAACCTCGTTATTTGAACATTTTATTGCCATATTTTCAATTCGCAATTCACTAACAGGCAAATTTAGCTTTTTACACTTGTCAACGCATACTTCCACACCATCTGAATTTGCGTGGCATTCTCGCTTGCAGATTTCCAAGCCATCAATACTTGGATGAATTGTGACTTCCTGTTCTTTGCAATGACATTGCATCAATATTCTGACATAACACCCCTCTTCAAAAATGTCAATTAACGGCTCTTCAAGCTGTGGAAGAGGAATGAAATTTCTATTTATAGAACTTGAATCAACCTGTTCACTTATCACATACTTCTCATAAATAAGTTTTTCAATCGGTTCCACTACAATGTTGTTGTGCTCATCGTTTTCAACAATTTTACTGACCAGAACTTTGCAGAAAGCATCTATATTCCGCATTATTTCTTCAAAATCACTCATGAAACAGGCGCCTCTTTTTCTATTTATAATATTTACTTCTTGTTTATATTAACCTTTTCACGCCACATTTACATCAAATATGGCATAACTAATTTTAAATTTTCCTCTTCGTCGGCAAGGGCATAGTTCGCACATGCTTTACTATTCGGATGATGTTTTCCACATCCTTATTTGGCTGTTCTAGCGCCCTATTTATTGCGATGTCAGCTATCGTAGCACCTTTATCTGCAATTTTGTTTAAGCAAGAGATGATTGCCCTAAGATATGGAATTTCAGGCAGTTCTCGGATCAGTTTGTCAGATTCCATTTGAAGTAGACTTTTCATTTCCAAAACGTTGTTTGCAACTCTCAAGTCTTTTGTGAAAACACAATCTAAGGCTTTCTGAAAAATAGTTTGTGTCAAATCGCTAAGATGAAAGATTTTCTCAATAACGTCTTTTGATAGCCGCCGGCGATAAACTTCGAGGTCGATAATCTTCTTGGCTATATCTTCTGAGTAGTCTGCAATTAATTCCAAATATTGTAGTATTAAACGGGTTGCAGGTATGAAAAGAATATCTGTTGCGCCTACTTGTTCTGCAATTTCCGGCTTCTGTTGTGCAGCAAGAAGCAAACGCACCGCCAAATAATATATTGTGTCAGCTTCATCTTCACGGTTAATGGCCTCGACAGCTAAAGTATCGTTTCCTTCTAGAAATGCTTGCATGGCTTCAGATAGAATTGTTGAGGAGATTAGGGATAGCCGCCTAATTAACATGTCAAGTTTGAATTTTGCAGGGTCAACTGAGCATTGCAAGAGAATGTTTTTTGGAGTTTCTTCCAAGATTCCTAACCCTATTAGTTTACGGACAATTCGCCGAATTTCATCAACATTTGCTTTTCCTATTCTGGTTGAAGATGTTACTCTTATAACGTCTCGTCCAAGAATGTAGCTTCCAACTATTATTCTCTCAAGCAAGCCATGCTCATCGCAAGCATCAGCGTTTATTATGTATTCTTCTGCTTCTTCTTTCTGGGCTATGTGGCTTGGCACAATTCTTAGTGTACCATCACTTTCTGGTAAGAGAAAAACAAGGTCACCCGGGTTAATGTGATTCTGCTTTGCCCATTCGCTTGGGAGCGACACAGTCATTGTTGAGTATCCTACTTTTTGCACTTTTCTGCTTTCCAAAAAATTCACCATTTTTATAGTATTTACTATCACTTGTTTTTTATATGCCTTACTATATTTTTACATTATGGCTACATCATACAGTTCAGGTTGGCTCTATAGGAAACTACTTATGTCTACTCAATGTTATAAAAGTCTTGAATGGGAAGTGCGCTAATGGAGAAACCTATTCGAAGCTTAGTAAAAGCCATCTCCTGGAGATTGGTTGCAACAGTAACAACAATATTCTTGGTTTTTGTATTCAGCAAAGATTTAGCGTTAGGGACTATGGTTGGCATTACGGAACTTGTTGTTAAAACGATTGTATACTATGTGCACGAGCGCATATGGAATTTGTCAGATTTTGGTAGAATAAAGAAGAAGTGTTAGCAATACACGAAAGAGTATCGTATTCCACAAATTAAAATTGAGGTTATCGTTCTCGTTCANGTAGCGTAGTATTTACTTTAAATAAAATATATGCACTAAATATATATTGTGCCCTTGCGCTATATATGAATCAGATGTAAAGGAGGTTGATGTAAAATGAATGAAAAAGAAAAAGCATTAGAATGGAAAACTGTAAGCCTAAGAACAGAACTAATAAAAGAAATTGAAGAAGCAATCAAAACAGGACGCTACAGAAGTATTTCAGAATTCGTATCCGAAGCCATCCGCCTTCGCTTAGAAGAACTCATGCGAACTCAAGGAATACCAGTCGAAAAACGTAAAGAACTTCTTCTAGCCCCAGAACTCTTGCTCTACACGCCAAAACACACATGGGCTCAAGTAACCCCTGAAGGAAACATCCGCGTTGGCGTATCCGATTATGCACAGAAACATTTGAAAGGGATAGCTCATATAATGACTGAAGCTGTTGGAAAAGAGATTAATAAGATGGAGCCTTTCGGTGTTGCAGAAACCTGGATGTTCATGTTCGACCTATACGCACCAGTAAGCGGTAAGATAGCAAAAGTTAACGAAAAACTCAAAAATGAGCCACATGTAATAAACGAAGACCCATATGGTGAAGGCTGGATTGTAGAGATAAAACCAAAGAACTCGCTAGTCTTAGAGCAGGAGCTAAAGAGCCTGTTGGGTTCAAGAGAATATAACAAGTGGGTCAACAAATTAGAAGGAAGACTGCGCGAATAACCAAATTTCCCTTTTTTCTATATGGAATTTTGAACCGTTTGAGTATGTTAAGTTTGCGTTATATTTGATTTAGGTGAATTAATATATTTCGCAGCGAAGGGTAATATTCTACATAAGCTGGTTTAACAATGTCAAGTAAAAACACAACAAATGTGAAGAGACAACTACCACCATGCCGCAGTGCATGCCCAGCACACGTGAATGTTCAAGCATACGTAGCGTTAATTCAAAAAGGAAAATTTCGAGAAGCCGTGGAAATCATAAGAAAAGACATGCCATTCCCAGCAATCTGCGGAAGAGTCTGCTTCAGCCCATGTGAAGATGCTTGTGCAAGGTCAAATGTTGATCAAGCAGTTGCCATACGTGCCCTAAAAAGAATGGTTGCAGATGTGGAAAGAGAGCAAGGAAGAGTCAAAGCAGAACCTATACAGAAGAAACATAGCGAAAAAGTTGCCATAATAGGTGCAGGTCCAGCAGGACTAACAGCTGCCTATGAACTTGCAAAGCTNGGTTATCAAGTCACAGTTTTTGAGCGTATGTCAGAGCTTGGTGGCATGATGCGTTACTGCATCCCAGATTTTCGNCTTGAAAAATTNGTGGTTGCAAACGAAATTGCCTACATCAAAGATTTAGGTGTAGAGATAAAANCTGGTGTAGAATTTGGAAAAGATGTAACAATTGAAAGTTTGCGTAAGGATGGATATAAGGCAATTTTCTTGGCTATTGGAACGCAGCTTGGCATGAAATTAAATGTGCCAGGTGAAGATTTGAAGGGTGTTGTAAACGCGGTTGACTTTTTGAGAGCAATCGCTTTGGGCGAACATGTTGATATTGGAGAGAGAGTGGCTGTTGTAGGTGGTGGAAACAGTGCAATAGACGCTGCCAGAACAGTTAAAAAACGTGGTGCAAAAGAAGTCATAATCTTGTACAGACGTTCACGTGAAGAAATGCCTGC
>JGI24721J44947_10002479_pt1 | contig 26464 bp, 27 predicted proteins | sample YelNatPaOPGAMG01_FD_44947 | JGI IMG/M metagenome (IMG submission 44947) | reverse complement strand
GAACCGTTCCATTTTGCGACNNNNGGTCCACCCCCACGCGTGTGGGGAAAACCCTTTCCTACTAAAATTTTTCATTTCTACTCAAGGGATCTGCACTAACTGCATCCCCTCCCATTCTACTACCCGCCGCTTGGTGTCTCCACTCATCCGCATTCGAAAATGCTGCTCTGTATTGGTCGACCAGATCTGCACCACTCCGCCTACATCCATGCGGTTCTGGCATTTGATCCACAGCCGTTCGCGCACCATCGCCGAAACATGGCCAACGAACACCCCCGTGTGCGGCTCAATCAACCAGCGGGTCAATTCACCGCGCAGGGATGCGGGCACTTTCTCGAGAATCATTACGATCATCTACCTTCCTCCTCTTCTTGATTCTCATATAAGCCTTCCCACAGCGCCTCCGCTGGGGACAGGCCCAGATCTCCTTCTCTTGTGTCTGCGTCCTCTTCGATGCCGAGAAGGTCGTCAATGTCTGGCAGGATCCGCTCCAGCAGCCGCGTCTCGCGAAATTTCTCGCGACAGAGGGTGCGCGCCTGCCTTTCCGCCTGATGCGGTGCCTCGGCGGTCGCTTGAAATGCCGCCGGTATGGTCATCTCCGTCTTGTATAGATCGGCGATGTCGTAGACGAAAGAAAGCATCCGCCCGGTGTGGATGAAACCCAGAGCCGGCGAGTAACCCCCAGAGACGATGGCGGAGTGGCAGACGCTGTTGAGCAGGGCATTGGCCGCCGAGAGAGCACGGTTGATCACATCGCCCTTGTTCCAATTGCCAATGTCCCACCTGCGTCCCGACCAGGGCACACCCCATTCGCGGCTGGCGTGGGCGTAGGCTTCGCGAACCCGTACACCCTCCATGCCGCGCAATTGCACCAGATCCAGAGATGGATCAATGGGCTCCTGGAAGCGTTTGCGGTACATGCGCAGCACAACTTCGGCGCGTTTTTCATGATCGCAGGCAAGTTCAGCCTGGCGGAGCAGGTGATAGGATTTGCGCGTCTCGCCCAGCCCCTGCGCGTAAAAGTGCGTGGCCTCTTCGCCCGTCCACAGCACCAGACAGCCATTCTCAGCTAGGACCTTCACGGCGGCATGGGTGATGCTGGTGCCCGGTCCGAGCATTAACACACACAGAGCGGCGATGGGAATCATGGTGCGGCCTTCTTTTTGGACGGCTTCTATAGCGCTGTCCTTGCGATCGAGGATGGCGTGCTCCACATACAGATAGCTCAGGCTATCGCGCAGCTTAGGAAGATCATGAAGGTCTTGCATGGCATTTCTCCTGGCAATGGTTCACTATCATCGGAATACCACGGCCATTAATCTGATTTCGAGATGCGGGCCAGTACGGTAGGAATGATTCAATTGTTAAAGTTCTGAGGCGGCCCGGTCAGCGCCACAATCGCTGGTCGGGCCTAAAGGCGGTTGATGAGAGGGCAGACAGGGGCGCACGCCTGACGGACAACCGGCGGGGTAGCGCGGGCCTCAAAAGGCAATGCGCCCCGGCTTCTACCTGGCGGGGGCCAATGATAGCAGGCCGAAGCCCAGGCCTTTAGCGCTGCCGATGCCGGCTTCCAAAGCCCTCATCAGCCGTTCTGGATCCAGCACCTGCAAAAGGCCTTCGAACTGCACCGCGGCGAAAGTCAGCTCATGCTTCATTTCAGCGCGCCGTTGGCGGCCTCTGACTTTCTCTTCATCGCCAGTGCGCGCTTCGAGCAGCCGCGCGCCGGCCTGGTCAAGTTTGCGCTGCAGCCATTCCAACTGGTCTTCTTCGCGGTAGAGGCCAACCCTCCGTCCCTGCTTCTTATCCGGGCGGTCCTTCTTGACCGTCGGATTGGCGCGCAGGCGGAAGGCCAGCCTCTGGCCTGGATGTAGTTTCAATCTCAGCTCTTTGACCGCCGGATTGTCCACCTCGAGCGGTAGATTCTTCTCAGGGAGCAGGTAATCGGGGCTGTACGCGCTCAACCGGCTCCAATCCGGCTCTTCAACGGATTGGACCAGCAGGGTGGGAACGCCGCTGCGTGGATGCACCTCCAGGCGAAAAAGCACCCGCTCGCCGGGAGAGAGCGAGGCTGGGAAAGCGCGCAGGATGGTGCGGTGCATCTCGTAGGGATTGGCGATCTCGCGCTGCACCTGGCGCGAGCGCGGGTTAAGGATGAGTCGAGACAGGTACATCACATCACCTCGCTATAACTTGGGAGGGAGTCAGTGAAAATGACGTGGACGCGGCGCGGCGCGAACCGGCGGCTGGCAAAGGAAAGCGGCTGATCCGGGCGGAAAAACTCGCCATTCGGATCCTCTAGCACCAGGCGCAGGTGCTTGGGCCGTTCGCCCCGGCCCAGATAGGGATAGCTGCACAGCGCGTCGACAAGGCCTGCCCCTTTCTTCAGCCCATCTTCCAGGTAAACTGGCTCGGCGGGCACAAAGGCTTTGCGCCCCAAAAAAAGCGGCCAGACAGGTTTGTTGAGCGCTGCATGAATGTCCTCGAGCAGGGACAGATCATTCCCTTCCAACCCCACGAGAAAGACAGCGTCGGCCAGGTAATAGCGTGTGGATGGTTCAGAAGGTTTGATGCCGCCGCCAGCCTTGAGCACGTTCAGGGCAATGTGGTAGTCGCGGCTGAGGCGGCCTTCACGGTCGGTGCGCACACCGAGGCGCAGTCCGGCCAGGCGTGCCAGAGCGTCATCGTCTCCCCGAGGTATACCCATCGCAGCGCACACCAGGCCCAGCACGCCGCTCTTCGAGGGTTCGAGTCCGGTGTCGCGCACGCTGAAGCGGCTCTGCACCCCCCAGGATTGCATCGGCCCGGCAAGGCGGAGCAGCAAAGTATTCATGGGATTAACCTCCGGGCAGACGATTCACCAGTCTGGTGACCCAGGTGTCCAGATTCGGCACGGCAGCAGCGCGCAGATGGGTAAGCGGTGCATCCGGCGGCACGGCCAGTACAACCGGCTCGAGGCCGTCCTGGCCGAATTTTTGTGCCAGGCTGCCCCAATAAGCATCCAGCTTTTCGATTGAAGCGGCCATCAAGCCGCCATCACGCGCAGGGCGGACGGGCGTCTCGAAGGCGTTGGCCAGCGACCAGGATTGGCCGTCATCGCGCGCCACGCCCAGTAAGAAATCGGGCATGTTTTGAGCGGCAAAGCTGTTCTGCTTGCCAGTGGGAATGGCCAAAACAGCCGCGCGCAGGAAGCCCTCTACCGTTTTGCGGGCCAGGGCAGCATCTCCGCCCAAATTGGCGAGCAACTGCTCCCAATCCACGCGCGCATAGCGGTAGAAGCAGGCGCTGTTGAAGCCGGTGACGCCCATCATGCCGGCGCCGGTCTCCTCGTCGGTGGAGAGGTCATCCACCGCGGTGTAGAAATCCATTTCCATATTGACGCGGTGGGTGGAAAGCGCGTGAGCCACCTGGCAGGCGGCGTCGATGTTCAGCTCGGGCTTTTCCGCCAGCATGCGGCCGAAAAGGGCTATGTCGGGTGCACTGGTGCGGTCTTTGATCGCCTTAAAAAGCTCTTTCGCCATGCCTTCTACAAGCGGGCCCTTGTTTTCTTTTATCTCGGCCACTATGTTGTCCCATTGTCGCAGCAGGGCCTGCGTAATGGCCTGGATTTCGCTGGCGCTCAAGTACAGAAGCACGCTGGAGCGGCTTTTCTCTTTGCTATCCATCTTGCAGTACTGCGTTGCGAAAGTTTCCGCCACCGATTGGGCCTGTTCAGCCGGCTTACCTGCCGCGATGAGCGGCTTGACGATCAGGCGGGTGATCCAACGGGTGCGGGTAGCTGGCTCCACTTCGGTTGTCCTGGCGAAGACTGGATGGAGGCGAATAGCGCGCTTGATGCACTGCGAGGAGATGCGCGCGCGGCGCACCCCGCCAAACTCGCTGTCCTTCGGGTTGCCCGTATCGTCGCGGTTCAGATTGGACGGGGCAAAATTCTGCAACATATGGACTTCGACAAACATGGTCTTCTCCTTTCAATAACTGAATATTATTCGGTGGATGTGGTTTGGCGACTGCCCCAAAAGGCGTTCGCCCAGGCTTTCTGGACGTAACGGTCCGGATGATCCCAGGCCTGTAGATCTTTCAATAGCTGATTCCAGTCGATAGGCACTTCCTTTGATTTCAGATAGCTGACTGCCTGACGCAGATAAAAAGGGAGATCGTCCACGTGCGCAGACAGCAGGGCGGTAAATCGGCGTTCCAGGGCGTCATCGCCGCTTTCAGTTCGGGTTTGCGCAAGATGACTGCCCATATTGCCCTGGCCTCCGGCCTTGGGGTGCAAGGCGAAAAGCGAGGCGGTTAGATAGTAAGCGGCTTCTTGGGTGCGGCTGGGGTTTGGCGGCAGGTAGGGCACGACGTAGGGGAACATTTCCGCTGCCGTACCGGGCGGCTGGCCTAATCCGCGACGCAGGGCTGCCAGCGCGCCACGTTCCTGTCCTTCGGCTAGCCTTTGTAGATAATCGACAAAAGGATGTAGGGGAGTCATCGTCTGGTTCATGCAGTGGCCTCCTTTTCGGGTTGTGGGAACAAATTATTGTTCTTGAGGTCTCTATAAAGGTGCGCGCGGGCGCTTACGGCGGCCTTGAGAGCCGTGGCGCTCTCACCGGCCTGCTGGGCGGCCTGTTCGAGCGCCTCCCTGGCTGTTTTGATCAGGATTTCATTCCATTCGTGGACAGCCTCTTCGCTGGAAGCAGGCAGCTTTGCCAGCAGGTCCAGGAAGGGCAGCTCCAGGGCGCCCCAATAAAATTGATCAATCGACCAATGAAAACACAGTTCATTGGCTTCCTCTTGGGTGATCTTACTGACCTCGTTCCATTTTTTACCATCTGAGGATGGGGATATCAGTAAGACCGCCATCCACTGGCTGGCGTTCCTGAGAGCGATATAGACCTCTTCAGCTTTTGAAAGGGCGTTTGCCAGTTGCCCAACNAGGTCTTCCCTCTCAAGATATACGAGCGGCAAGGGCATATGTTCGTGTCGGAAGAANTCGACTTTTGCCTGATCGTTCGCCATGCCCAGCGCCATATACGACAATGGGCGGCGCCTTTCTAAATATGTTTCGTCAACTAGCCTGGCAGCCCAATTAAAGTTGAGCGGCGGGCGTATCTGCTCTGGTTTGTGCAACTGGAATAACGCCGCATTGTCTCTCCATAAAGCGCGGCCTTCATTGAACCGCATTACGAGATAGCCTCGATTCTCATCCTTGCGATAATGTTTGAATGGGTCGAGTTTATTCGCCTCTAACCGCAGACCGGGAGCCACNGTCATTTGGCCAACGACCGGATTCGAGGAATCTCCCTCTGGAAAAAGAAGGATTCTGCGATTTTGCCAGGTAAGATAATCAAGATATCCGTGTGGCACCTTCCTTTCCGGCAGATAGGGAGATTCCATTTCCCAGGCGGGCATATCATCTCCGATGATGGAAAAGTCGGTGGGATTGTCTCCATTGTAACGAAGCAAATTCAGGCAAAGTGTCTCGAAAAGCGTGCCCCCTTCTAAGAGGAAGACCACCCCGCGCCCCCAGGGTGCATCGGTAAATTTATCCTCCTTCAAGCCGCTCAAGCCCCCTAATCCAAACGTCTGCGCAGTAATGAGTACGCGAGCCGCTTTGGGGGCATCAAGCATTGTGGGGACTTCTTCGGTATGGTGATCAAACAAAGCAGCATTGTTGCCAGAAACCATATCCATAGCGAGTGAAATGATGGATTTCGGCTTTACCCGCTCGTCTCGCGCCTGGTAAAAGGGGTGCTCCGCATCAAAAAGATCGAAACGGTGACGCCAGCGTTCCAGATAACTGTGAAGCCAGGGGGCGTCCCAGCTTCCAGCTTGCCATAGTTCGTACCACGCCGAGGCGCTCTCGGGTCCCCGCAATGCACTGTGCAGGACAGCCAGTAAGAGGCGGTAAAGAGAAGCTGTTTCCAGAGGGGAATCTCCCGCAATGCTTTGCAGGCGGTGTGCCTGAGTCAGTGCCTGGCCAATACTGTATAGCCTGGAGATGCCACCTTGATCCAGGCAGGGGATCCATTCTTGCTCGATTAAATTGAACGTATAGGTCATATTGTCTCCTTTCGTATCTCGAGGCCGGTTTCGCGGCTCAGAAACAGCGTAAGCGGAGCGCCCTCAAGGGGATAGCGCCCCTCTTCGTCAAAAATAACCGGAAAGTCGTAGCGCAGTGCGGCGGTTTCTTTCCATGCTTGTGGTATGAGTTGTACCCGCTTCTCTTGAAAATATTGCACCACTTCCTTTCTTTGAACAGTGACCGTACGCTTCAGATAAGCGCGCATGAGATCCACATCTGGCTTGGAGTTCAGGTCGAGCGGCGCGCCNGCGCCGTTTGGATCCAAAGCCAATCCCTTCGCCGTGCGGTGGAGACAGACCAGCGAGACTCCCGGTTCCGACAGGCGGGTGAGCGCTTGAAAAGCCTCGTGCACGTTGGGATCGTCCTCTTCCAGATTTTCATTGCGGCTGTTGAGCAGTTCTTCGTCATCCGGCCTGGGCACCAGTCGGCTTTTGGCTTGTGAAACCGCGCTCTCACGCTCCNTGCGGGCCTTTTCATCCGCTGCATGGACGGCGGCCGCCGTGGCTGCATCGACAGGTTCCGGTGCGCTGTCATACACCCCTTCNATAAGCTCTGCAGTATCTTGGGGAAGNTTCAGCGCCGCTCGCNCTTGCAACATAAGCCAAGAGCGTAAAAGCATGGCGCGCTCATAAACGCGCTCGTCAGGNCCAAAATCCGGCGCGCCATCTCGGATGGCGGGGAGTGTAACCGCCAGCGTGGGCTCCGCTAGCCTCCTTGGGCGCTTATCTACGTTGGCTTCCGCATGGCGGTGTAAACGACCGGCGCGCTGTAATAACAAATCCACCGGAGCAAGATCGCTGATCATGTAATCGAAATCCAGGTCAAGGCTTTGTTCGATGACCTGGGTTGCCACGACAATGGCTTTTTCAGGCCGACGGCCGTTCTTGCTGAAGAGGCCGAGCACCCGGTCCTCGATTTCTTTACGCCATTCATATGGGTAACGAGCATGGAATAGGATAAGACCATCCTGTGGGACAATGGCGGCTTGCTTGAGGGCCTGGTAAATCTGCTGTGCGCGGGCGACCCGGTTGCAGATGACCGCTGCGCATCCGCCTTCGATCAGCTTTTCACTTAATTGGGCTGCGAGAGCCTCTGGCTCAGGATGGATCCATTCCAGGCGAAGGTGACGCGGCGGGGGTTCGGGTAGAGGGATGCTTTCCAGCCGCTCGCCGGCGACGAGCGTCAGCCGTGGATATTTGCACGGCGGCAGATGCCCTGCTTTCCCTCCCAGCCAGGCGGCGACCAGCTCACTCCGTACGGTTTCAGGCAGTGTGGCCGATAGCAGGATGACGGAAGTTCCGATGGATCGTAACCATGCCAGCAAGCGCCGAAACAAGACTGACATATAGGTATCGTAGGCATGGACTTCATCGAAAACCACGACCTTTTGACCCAGCCCAAACAGACGCACGAAAAAGTGACGGGTTTGCAACACGCTCATCAGCGCTTGGTCCACTGTGCCGACGCCAAATGGTGCCAGCAAGGTGCGTTTACGCGGCAGGAACCAGGTTTGAGCGCGAACGCCGCCGGATTGAGGAGCGCCTTCTTCGTCGAAAACTTCCATCCACTCAGGCACCTGATTGCAATCCATAAGCAAAGCGGCGCCGTGAACCAGGTGTAAGTTGATGATCTGATCTGGATAACGCCCGGTCAGGAATTGTTCTACGCGGCCGAACATCTGATTGCTGGTCGCCTGGGTAGGCATGGCTATATATATGCCGCGCCCCTGGCTGGCTTGCAGCCAACGGTCAGCCAGATAGAGGGCGGTTTCGGTTTTACCGCTGCCGGTTGGCGCCTCGATGATCAACAGGGTAGGTTGCGGCAGATTCTCTGCATTTTGAAAAGCCGCCTCTTGGGAAGCGTGCGCCGAAAAGTGGAACAATTGCTCGAAATCCGGCTTCATTCCATCTGGCTGCCAACCGACCCAACCTAGATAGCGAAGTGCTTCCTCTGCCTGACGGGCGGAGCGCCTGGCATACTCGTCCGGCGGAAGAAATGCGGACTCAAACTGGAAAAAGTCGGTGCTCGAGCCGATCCAGTCCGCCACGCTGACTAGCCCCGAGAAAAGCACCAGAAGAGTATTGACCTCATTTTGCGCAGTCGGGAATTGAAAATTCGCTGGCGGCTGGAAAATCTCCATAACTGCTCGGGCCAGCCCTTTACGGGCTTCATGCCAGGCGTCGTCACCTTTGTCAGAGGACTGCAGATTGGGAATTTGCATCTGGCTCGGAATTGGCCAGGTGCCGTGATGCCCACCCAACGCTCGTGCGATCAGTCTGGCCGCGCGTACAGGTAACCCGGTCTCCTCTTGGAGCAAATTCTCCAGAGCCCATGCGGTCAGCACGCCATGGGGCGCAGGATGCGGGGATGGCGATGGAAAGCCAAACCCGTTTTCCATCAACAATGGCACAACCGGCTCATACTTGCGTTGAAATTGGGGTGCTGCCTTGCCAATATCGTGAAGACTTGCCCAAAACGCGAGTAGATGGGCGGTTTCCTCATCGCCTATGCCGAGTATACGGGAGAATTGCAACCGGACTGCCGGAACAAGCGAGGTAGTCCATAACCCCAAAACCACCTCTCCCACATCCATTAGATGGTAGATCAAGGGATGAATCTGTCCGGTGTCACGATTGGTCTTTGCCCAGAGGTAGAAGTAAGCTGGAATTTGCATGATGATTATCTCATTGATACTTTCGGGATTTTCATCCTTATCTTTTCATTAATTGATCATTCCAAGTCGTACGACCTCTGCTACGATCACCCCCATATGGCTTTCGGCGCAAGGTCTTTTCCTTTTCTCATTAACATTTGATTTCAACGCATCGTTTGCAGCCATGCCGCAGTCGCCGCAAAATCGGCTATGCCCGTATTCGCGCCAAATTCTCTGGCCAGCCGAGCAGTGTTGGCCAGATGATCATTGAGGCGCTGCCATCGGCCCTTATCCGGCCCGTTCGAGTGTGCGTAGAATGGCATGAAGACCTCTCATTCCATCCAGAGAGCTGCCTCATTCCAACCGATCATGACCTCGAAAACGCTGCGAGTTTGTCCAAAAACGGTAATGGGTTCATGTGGAGGGGTCATTCATTAGCCGGCATATCCGCCTTTTTTCGTGCCGGCGATCCCGCCACACGCTGATTATAGCTTGAATTGGTATGGAAACGGAATTACAAAATGTTTACAGTTCTACATTGGCTTCTTCCACCGCTCGCTCTCGCTGCGGCGAACGAATCAACCAAAAAACCACCGCCCTTTCATCGCGCCAATGATCGCAGATCGTCATTCTCCCCCCGGCGCAAGTGCATACTTTTCCCCTGTTCCGCTCGCAAAATTGCGCGTAGGAGCATCCCGCATTCCTTGAACCTGCGCTAGGTCAACGCCAGCGTCATCTCCGGCGCCTCGATATGCTCGACCAGCTCTTTCAAAAAACCGGCTGGCGCTCTCGCCCCCGTCGCGCGGAGGTCGCAGCTCAACACCAGGGTCAGCGCTGGCCGGGCGCCAGACGCCTTCAGCCATCCTGCCGCCAGCGCGGCTGCTTGCGGCAGAACGAGCGCGGGTACGACCTGATCCACCCCGGATGCACCCAGGTCGATCAAGGTGAAGGTGGCGCCGCTCAGTTCCTCGGCTCGCAGGCGGCCCTGCCGCGCCCGCTCGGCCAGCTCCAGGCGCGCCCTCGCCAGTTCGAACAGCCCCAGCCTCCCGGCCGCGCGCACCACCGGAAAGAGCATCCCTGGCCCGCCCTCCACCCCCAGCGCCAGGTGGACCTCCGCCTGAGCAACCGCCCTGTCTCCCTCCACGCGCGCATTGAGCGTTGGATAGCGCGCCAGCAGCCGGCAGGCGATCAGCGCCAGGAAATCGGCCGCCTCCGGCCTTGGTTGGCCTGCCTCCAGCCGCTCCAGGACGCGCTCGCGCACCTCCAGCAGACGGGCAGCATCGGCCTGGCGCGTGAAGGCGGCCGCATAGCTCCCCCGCAGGTCCTCCAGGCCGGCCGCAGACGCGCCCCGGCCGGGCAGCGCCGCCGGTGCGGCTGCGGCTTCGACTGCCGGCGCCCCCATCCTGCGCTCCGCAAGGTAAGCCAGTACATCCCGCTCGACCACCGCGCCCAGCGGCCCGCTGCCGCGCCCGCGCAGATCGGCCAGCGCCGCGCCAGCTGCATCCAACCGCCGACGGGCGCGCGGGCTGGCCAGGATGCGCTCGCGGAACCCGGCGTTCTCCACACGCCGCGCCTCGCCGCGCCTGGACGCGGCATCCGGCGGTTCGACCTTTACCGGCGGCTTCACCCCCTCCTCTCGGCCTGGCGCGCCGGCCGCCTGCATCAGCGCCTCGCCCTCCCCGGCAATCCGCCCGATGACCGCGCCTGTTCTCACCTCCTCGCCCGGTTGGGCCAATATGGCCGCCAGCCGCCCATCGGCCGGCGCCTCGACCTCCAGGGTGGCCTTGTCCGTCTCGACGGTGAACAGCGGCTCGCCTTTTGCCACCGGATCGCCCACCTGCTTGAGCCACTGCACCAGCACCAGCGTATCCAGCGTCTGGCTGAGGGGCGGCATACGCACATCGGTTCCCATGGCAACTCCCCTCACAGCATTGACAAGGCCACCGCCAGGATCTGCTTCTCGCCGGGCACATAGGCGCGCTCAAGCGCCGGGGCGAATGGCGGCGGCACATCGGGGGCGGCCACCCGCTTGACGGGCGCGTCCAGCCAGAAAAAGACCTCATCGGCGGCGCGGGCTGCTATCTCGGCGCCCCACCCGCTGGTCAGATTGTCTTCCTCGACGATCAGCAGTCGCCCGGTCTTGCGCACCGACTCAAAGATCAGCTCCTCGTCCAGGGGCACCAGGCTGCGCGGATCGATGACCTCGGCCTGGATGCCCCGCTCGGCCAGGGTCTCGGCGGCAGCCAGCGCGCGGTAGACCATCAGCAGGTTAGCCACAATGGTGATATCCGCGCCCTCGCGCCGCACGGCGCCCTTGCCGATGGGCACGGTGTAATCCTCCTCGGGCACCTCGCCTACCGGGCTGAGCGCGCCCTTCTCCGTGCGCGGCCCTTTGGAGCCGTAGAGCAACTTATGCTCGAAGATCAGCACGGGGTTATCGTCGCGCACAGCGCTCTTGAGCAGTCCTTTGGCGTCGTAGGCGGTGGATGGGCAAACCACCTTGAGACCGGGCACGTGGGTGAAGAAGGCTTCCAGGCTCTGGGCGTGCTGCGCTCCGCGCGCGGTAGCGCCGACCGGGGCGCGCATCACCAGCGGCACCGACAGCGTCCCGCCGGACATGTAGCGCAGCTTGGCGGCCTGGTTGGCGAGCTGGTCCATCATGTTGAACAGGAAGTCGCCGTACTGCACGTCGGCGATGGGGCGCATGCCCGCGATCGCCGCTCCCACCGCGATGCCGGCGATGGCGGCCTCCGAGATGGGCGTGTCGAGGATGCGCTCGTGGCCGAATTCATCCGAAAGTCCCAGAGTACGGTAAAAGCGCCGCCGAAGCCGCCCGTCACGCCAATGTCTTCCCCGATGCAGAAAACGCGCTCATCGCGGCGCATCTCCTCGCGGATGGCCTGGCGCAGGGCTTCGGCAATGGTCATCTTCGCCATGACTCACTCCTTGAAGACATCCGTGAACAGGTCTGCCGGGTCAGGCTCGGGGCTGTCCTCGGCGAAGCGGATGGCGTCCTGGATTTCAGCCTCCACATCCGCCTCGATGCCGCTCAGCCCGTCCTCATCAGCAACGCCGGCCTCGAGCAGGTAAGCGCGGAAGCGCGGGAGGGGGTCTTTCGCCTTCCACTGCTCCTCTTCGGCGCGGCTGCGGTAGGTGCGCGGGTCCGAGCGCGAGTGGCCACACTGGCGGTAAGTCAGGCACTCGAGCAGGGTTGGCCCCTCGCCCCGCCGGGCGCGCGAGACCGCTTCATCCGCCGCCCGGTAGACCGCCAGGACATCGTTGCCATCCACCGTAAGACCGGGCATGCCGTAAGCGGCAGCGCGTTGGGCCACGCTTTCCACTTTGAAGGCGAGATGGAAGTGCGTCGAAGCTGCGTACAGGTTGTTCTCGCACACGAACAGGACGGGCAGGTTCCAGATGGCGGCGCAGTTCATCGCCTCGTGCCAGGCGCCCTCGTTGGCGGCTCCTTCGCCAAAATAACAGACGGCTACGAAGCCCCTGCGCTGCATCTTGCTGGCCAAAGCCAGTCCGGCGGCAATGGGCGCGTTCCCTCCGACGATGGCAATGGCGGGCAGCATGCCCACGCGCATATCGCCCACGTGCATGGAGCCGCCCTTGCCCTTGCAGGCGCCGGTAGCCTTGCCAAACAGCTCGGCCATGATGGCTTGCGGTGCGACGCCCCTGGCTAATGCGTGACCGTGCGGGCGATGCGTGCTGAGCACGAAGTCATCCGGGCGTAAGGCTGCACTGACCCCCGCGGCAATGGCCTCCTGGCCGATGTACAGGTGCAGCGTGCTGGGGATGCGCCCCTGCATATACAGCTCGTTGACCGTCTCTTCGAAGCGACGGATCAGACGCATGCTCCGATAGATGCGCACAAGCTGCTCGACCGTCAACCCGTCCCTTCCGCCGGCAATATCGGATTTCTCAGCGAGTGTCATATGGGTATCCTGTGTCAATGACGATCGAGGTAAATAGCCGGGCCTCACTCCAGGTTTTTATCTGCATAGGAGGGGTGGAATTGCCTGCCCATGTAGCCCCAGGGAGTCTGTGGGCGCACACGGATGCCCCATTGCTCGATGGCCGCCTTCAATTCGGGTTTTTCCCGGGCGGCTTCCGCCAGAGGCACGCCCTGCAGGGTCGCGTCGATGGCCTGGCGCCAGGCCATCGCCCCGGCGGTATAACCCAGCGGATGGCCGAGCATACCGCCTCCGGCCGGGATGATCATGTCAACGCCGAATTCCTCCATCAGCGCCGGAACCAGGCCGGGGTACATACCGGCGGCTGGCATGGGAAAGGTGGGCTTAATGTGGTACATCGGCGCAACCATGACCTGATAGTTGCGGGCCGCCTCCTCTGGAGAGACCATCGGGATGCTGGTCCAGATGCATGGCGAGAGCATCATATCCGCGCCGCACAACCGGCATAGTTTGGAGAAAACCGGAAAGCTGATGGTGGGAATCTGGCTGAGCATATGCGAGACGTGCAACAGCACCGGTGCGTTTACTTCAGGGTCTTCGGTGAGCAGGCGCAGCGCCGATGGCCCGGCGGAGTAGGCCAGCAGCAACCCCGAAGCGCCCATTGCGACTGCCTTGCGCGCCTTGGCGTTGATGCGGTCAACCTCGTCGGTGATGGAAAGCATGTAGAGCATCTTGTGCCCGGTTTCGCGCTCGGCGCGCTCGATGGCCTTGAGCACGGCCTCCAGGCGCTTCTCCCAGGGCGAGTTGGCCAGGTCGCTGAGCATCTCGTCATCCTTGCACAGATCCGCGCCGCCCAGGGCCGTCTGGTATACCTGATTGGCCGTCTCCTCGGGAGTCATGCCCATCTTGGGCTTGATGATGTGCAGCACGAGCGGCCGATCAAACACACCCAGCCGCTCACGCACGCCCTGAATGCCAAATTTAGGGCCTTGGAAGCGGGCGACCAGCTCTTTGGGGAAGAAGATATCCAGCAAACGCACCCTATCCGAAAAGGCAAAGCAATTGCCGGCTATGGTGAGGAGCATCATGGGCACATTCAGGTTGACGTCCCAGGCATCGATGGGAAAACCGATCTGAACGACAGCCGCCTTGGTATGAGGCTTATCGAGCGGCACCTCATAATACCCCAGCACCTTGCTGGTCAGTTTTTCACGCACCGCGCCGGTATCCTCCTTGACGCGCATCCAGGAGGATGTGGAGCCTTCCAGGGCCATGCGTTGCACCTGGCCAAGGTGCTCGATCCAATCCTCGCCTTCCAACGTGTCCTGGATGAAATAAGTGGCCACGATATAGCGGTCGTGGTTGATGCTCTCCCACTGGAAGTCGAACATTTCGGGGTCGAAAATGCGTTTCATGGGTCTTCTCCTGATCGGGAAATGAGGGCTCGCTTCCGGCGTGGGGCGCTGAAATTGGAAGTGAACCGCTGTGCACTTGTATAATTGTGCGTACAAGAATACTATAGCATTTGAAACCGTCCGAGTCAAGCTGTTGCTTGACTTTGATATCCCATCTTGATATACTGATATCGAATGATCCTGTTTATACAAGCAAACAGGTTGTTTTATCTGGATGGAACATATGGAACCGCTCGCTATTGTAGGCAAGCTGAACAAGGAACTACCCGTTCCCTATTATTATCAGATCGTGCAAATCCTGCGGAATGCCATCGGCGCCCACCCCGCCGGTGAAGAAACGGAGATCACCCTGCCCTCCGAGAATGAACTGTGCGAGCTCTTCCATGTCAATCGGGGCACGATCCGCCACGCGCTGGAGGTGCTTCAGAGGGAAGGTTTGATCTATCGGGAGAAGGGGCGTGGAACCTTCTTGCAGCGCCGCCGGCTTGAGCTGGATCCCACCACCCTTTGTTCCACCTCTGAAGATCTACGCTCGCGCGGCTGGACGCCTGGAGCGCGCCTGCTCGGTCTGAGCCTGATTACGCCACCCGCACACATTCAACAGCGCCTTAACCTTTCCCCGCAGGATACCGTCTGGGAGATCCANCGCTTGCGCCTGGCCAACGGTGAGCCGATCAGCCTGCAGTGGTCGTACCTCCCCAGTCAACTGACGCCCGGCCTCAATCAGATGGANCTGACTGCCTCGCTGTTCGCCCTCTTGAAGAATCGTTTCGGCATCCAACTGAAATTTGCCGACCAGACCATCCGCACGCGCCTGGCCACGGAAGAAGAAGCCGCNTTTCTGGAAATTAGCGAACGGGTACCCGTCTTCGATATCACCCGTGTCACCTACGATCAGGAACAGCGGCCGGTGGAATATCTGAGCTCGTTATGGCGCGGNGACCGCTATGATTTACGCGTCAAGCTGGCTTTGCGCACAGCAATCGCCTGAGCTTCTTCTCAATCCTGATGGGAACATGGAGGGAATACTATGGACTCGACGCTTCGTTTTTCCGCCAACATCAACACCTTCAATGCAGGGGCGGATCGCTATGTGCTGTCCGGCTACGGAGAGCGCTATTCGACCGAGCAGCTAATCCGCTTCGCCGCCAGCGTACCAGGCCTGACCGGGGTCGAACTGGTTGGGTTATGGCATGTGAATGACGAGAACGTTGCGCAAATCCAACGCTGGGTGCATGATGCCGGGCTGACGGTTACCTGCGTCACTCCGGACATCTGGGCTTCGGCCAAATGGGGCAAGGGATCGTTCACCTCCAACGATCCGGCCATCCGCCGCGCCGCCATCCAGGAAGTGAAAAAGTCCATGGACTGGGCTCGCCAGCTCGATTGCGAGGTAATCGACCTGTGGTTCGGCCAGGATGGCTACGATTATCCCTTTCAAGCCGATTTCCCTGCCGCCTGGGAGCGTCTGATCGAGGGCGTGGCCGAGTGCGCCGAGCACCAGCCGGAGGTCAAGATCGTGCTGGAGTACAAGCCCAAAGAACCGCGTACGCACTGCTACCTGGCCACCGTCGGCAAGACGCTGCTGCTGATCGAAAAAGTGAACAAATCCAACGTGGGCGCGATGATCGACGTGGGCCACGCGCTGATGGGCTACGAAAACACGGCCGAATCGGCCGCTCTGCTCAGCCATTTCGGAGACAAGCTATTTTATATGCATTTCAACGACAACTGGCGCCTGTGGGATGACGACATGACCGTTGGCTCGGTGCACACCATCGAGATGCTGGAGCTGATTTACTGGCTGGACAGAGTGGGCTACCGCGGCTGGTACGCTTTGGATATCTTCCCTTATCGCGAGAATGGTGTGCGGGCCGCCGCTGAGAGCATCCGCTGGATCCAGGCCTTGCACGGGTTGTTGGACAAGATCGGACGCGAGCGCATCAGTCAGGTCGTCACTTCGGGGGACGCGATGGACGCTACTGCGCTGGTGCGAGAGGCGCTGTTCGCATAGAACTGCCAGGTCNACCTTTATGAGAGTCTCGAACCTGCGCAATGTATGAACAGGCAGAATGAGGTCGATATCATCATTTCGGAGTATAGATTTTAATTTCGAATCGTGATATAATTCACCAAAGATGACAGAATATGTCAGGTATATGGTCATCTGAGCCTATGCGGATGGATTGGACGCCGTGGACAGGACCAAACCCGTGATGAACAGGATTCAGAAGGCGGGTTTAAGCCAAAAGGAGCAGGTCTGTTATAATATTACCTGGTTTATCTGATTTGGAGTACTAATAGAAGTTCACTTATTGGTAGGTGTGGGCTGTGGCGATTGAAGCTGCATTACAGGTAACCGAGCTGCTCCATAGAGCTCCTGCCCTTGATCGTGTACCGGGCGGACGCATTGTCGCACGTAGACCCCCGGTTTTAGCCTGTGAACGGGGCGCCCGTTCCTTGCACGGTGTATGCGCCTGTCGGCAGGTTGTCAATCAGATTCCCTTCAAAATCAATAAACGGATAATGCAGAGCAGTCAGAAGGGCGCGAGAGATGCGGAGCCGCCCCTCCGCATCGTCGCACGCAATCGCATCGGTAGGCAGGTCGTTCATTCGGCATTACCTGGGAGAGAATGGCTTGAGCGAGAAACGCATCCAACAGGTGCTCGAAATAGAGGAACAGGCTGAGGCGATCCACGCAGCGGCGCTGAAAGAAGCCGAGCAGTTGCCTATCCAGGCCGAAAAAGAGGCTCAGGCTCTGCTCGAAAAAGCTCGCAGCGAAGCAGAGACAGAGGCGCAACGCATCCTGGCGAGCGTCAACGCCGAGGAAGAAACTGCCAGGATCCTGGCCGATGCCGAGGAGAAAGCCAGGCGGCTCGATGCTCCGGCGATGACCAATTTCGATCGGGCAGTAGCATACGTGATCTCCAAGGTCATCAACAGGGAATAAGCAGCGATGGCCAGCGGCGGGGTCTTCAGCTATGCGGGTATCAATGCGCGTGTGCGCGGCATGGTCTCCGCACTGCTAGGCTCGCAGGAGTGGTCCGAGCTGATCAAGGCTTCGGATTTCAATTCCCTGATCGGCCTGTTGCGGCGCACGCGCTACGGCCCTTATCTGTTGAGGGTCGAAGACAAGGACCTGACCCCCCGCCGTGCGGTGTATCAGATCAAAAGCCACATGACCGATGTCTTTTTGATCTTGTTGCGCACGGCTCCCAAAGTCACCCACCCGCTGCTCACCCTCCTGTATCGCAATTACGAGGTCGAGAATTTGAAGGCCGTGCTGCGGGGAATCGTCAGCCGATCTCCCTGGGAGCGCGTGCGTGATGTCTTGTTCCCGTTGAACTCGCTGAGCAATCTGCCGGCCCAGGCGATGGTCGAGACCGGCAACGTCGAAGAGGCGGTTGAGCTCCTGAGAGGCAGTCCGTATTACACCACACTCTCTCACGCCCTGACCCGCTTCACTTCCGAGCAAAGCCTGTTTCCGCTCGAGGTGGCTCTGGATTTGAGCTACTGGCGCGAAGTGTGGGCCAGCATCAACCAGTTGCCAAAGTTGGATCGCGAGCATGCACTGACCATCGTCGGCTCATTACTGGACATGAACAACCTGATGTGGGCGATCCGCTACCGGGTGTACTACAACCTGTCGGAAGAGGAGCTGATCAACTACACCCTGCCCTTCGGCTACCAATTGCAGGACGCCGACGTGCGCGCCATTGCAGCCGGCGCCGATATTCCCCAGGTGGCGCTGCATGTCTATCCCCGCCTTGTTGAACTGGATGAGTACCTCCGGGTACCACGCGAAGGCCTGCCCCTCCTGGAGATACAGCTTCAGAGGGCCGTGGCCGAGCAGTGCCGTAAGGCGTTCATCGGTTATCCATTTCACATCGGCGTTCCACTGGCTTTCCTGACTCTGAAAAGGATGGAGATTCAAGACCTGACCGTGTTGATCGAGGTCAAATCGTCCCACACGCCAATCGATGATTATCGTCGCTTTCTACTGCTCGGGTATGCTGCCAAATGATCCCTTGGTGATATTTCATCGGTTGGCAGGTTTCTGAATTGAGAAAGAAGACTGACTTTCAAGGCTCGGAGCGAGTATGTTCTTCCCAGAAGCGATGACGAGGGTTCGTCTGATCATCCCGGCCAGGGATTTGCTGGCAGTGACCAAAGAGCTGGCCCGCCAGGGGATCATGCATCCCATCGACGGCAGCCAGCTCGTGCCAGCAAAGGTGCAGGCCACAGGCAACTCCTGGGCCGAGAACGCTGCCGCTTACGCCTCGCTCGAGCGCCGCATTCAGGGCATCATGCAGACAGTGGGGCTGGAGGAGAAACCGGTTTCGACAGATGGGGAATCCGGGCTGGTTCCGTTCGACGAGGTAAGGCCATCGGTCGAGCAGATGGAACGGGAAGTCAGCCAGTCCACCGAGCAGCGCGAGCGTGTACAAAAGCGTCTCGAACAGATGCATGCGGTCTTCGAACAGGTTGAGCCGCTCGCGGGCATCGATATCAGTATGACCGCGTTGCGCAATCCTCGCTATACCTACTCGATACTGGGGATCATCCCCACAGCAAACATCGATCGATTGCGCACCAGCCTGGAACGCATTCCTTTCGTACTGCAAAACCTGCGCCAGGAAGAAGATCGGACGGTCGTCCTTCTCACCGGTTTGAAGCGCAATGCCGACATTCTGGAGCGTGCGGCGCGCTCCGCCTATCTCAACCCATTGAACTTGCCCGAAACGTTCGCGGGCACGCCGGGCGAATATATTGCTTCGTTGCAGCGAGAAATGGAAGAAGCCCGCAAGGAAATCGCTCAAATCGAGCGCGATTTAAGCCGGCTGCGCGACGAGCGCGGCGAACAACTACAGAAATTGTTGTGGCGCGTGCGCTCGAGCCGGATACTGGCTGAGGCAATTGCCCGTTTCGGCCGGCTGCGCTACACCTATGTGATCGAGGGCTGGGTGCCATCGGCGAAGCTGGATGATTTCTCCAGGCGTATGAAGCGGGTTGCCCATCAAATTGTGATCGACACCTTCAGTTTCAAGCGCGGCACGGAAAAGCAGAACGTGCCTGTGGCTTTGAAGAACCCATGGTTCATTCGACCATTCCAGCAGCTCGTCACCAACTACTCACAGCCCAATTACGATGAAATCGATCCAACTTTCATCCTTGCGATTACATTCCCGCTCATTTTTGGGGCAATGTTCGGTGACGTGGGCCAGGGTATTCTGTTAGCAGCGCTGGGCAGCCTGCTGGCCAGCGGAAGGATCAAGGCGCTCCGCGGTCTGGCCACCCTCGGCGGCGTGATTGTTGCCTGCGGATTGGCTGCGACCTTGTTCGGCTTCTTCTACGGCAGCATCTTCGGATTTGAAGACATCCTCCCCGCCCTTCTATTACAACCGATGCACAACGTCTTCCAAATTATGGCTTTGGGGGTTGGTTTTGGATTCGTTTCTATCAGCATCGGATATCTGGTTGCCATTTTGAATCACTGGACTTCACGAAACTGGGGGCGGCTTTTGTTCGATGCGCATGGAGTGGCCGGTCTGGTGTTGTATTGGTCCCTTGTCGCGCTGGCTGTCGAAGTCATCGCCGGCATCCATCCAGTCCCGCTCATCCTATTGGCTTTCTCCGCGCTGATCGGCGCGATCGGGGTCATGTTCTCGGAAGCTTTAGAGCATCTCGTCTCGGGTCATCGCCCTGTGGTAGAGGGTGGTATAGGCATCTATGTGGTTGGCTCATTCTTCGAGCTTTTCGAAAACCTGATCAGTCTGTTGAGCAACAGCATCTCCCATATCCGCGTGGCCGCCTTTGCGGTGGCGCACGTCGGGCTGAGCGCCGTCTTCTTCATTTTGGCAAACTTAGTCAGCTCCTCCCATGGAGCAGGCTACTGGCTCNTTCTTGTTATTGGCAATCTGTTCATCGTGGGGTTTGAAGGCGTCATCGTCAGCATCCAGACGATGCGTTTGGAATATTACGAGTTCTTCAGCAAATTCTTCACTGGCGGAGGGATGAAGTATGAACCATTGACCCTGCAACCCACAGCAGAGGATTGAATGCAAGTCTGTTTTTCAGGACGTCCATTCATCGGGCAGGTAGAAGGAAATTAAATCACACTCGAAGGAGAAGACAAGAAATGTTGAAATTGATCGTTGCGGTGATCGCGGGTTTGGTGCCAATGATTCCGGCCGTAATTTATTTCCTGCGGGAGCGGCGTCGTTCCCTGACCAACGCCACACGGGGTCTGGTATGGGGTTTGAGAGGGTTCAATCTGGTGNTCGGGTTGATGGTCCTGGGTCTGGGATTGGTCTGGCTGGCCTCGCCATCGACCGTNATGGCATCCGGCCTGGTAGCCCAGGCTGCGACCGTGGATCCCTATGCATCGCTGGCCGCCGCCCTCGCGACCGGCGTGGCGACCATCTCGGCGGGTATCGCCGTGAGCAATACAGGTGCGGCAGCCTTGGGCGCCATCGCCGAAAAACCCGAAACGTTTGGCCGAGCACTGGTTTTCGTCGGCCTGGCAGAAGGCATCGGTATCTATGGACTGATCATCGCAGTTCTGATCTTAAACCGGTAAGGCTGCGATGAAGCTCATGGTGATCGGCCACCCAGACGCGGTGCTGGGATTCTCGCTGGTAGGCGTCGAAGGCAAAGCCGTAACTTCTGCCGAGGAGGCCAACCGGGCGCTGGACGAAGCTCTGTCAACCAACGGCGTTGGCATCATCCTGGTGACAGAAGATGTGGCAACCATGATTGGAGCGAGAATGGACCAGCTCAAGATGCACAGCACCGTCCCTCTGGTGGTCGAGATCTCCGCGCCCGAGGGAGTCCGTCCAGTCAAACCTCCGCTCAGCGAGGTGGTCAAGCGGGCCATTGGCATCAAGATCTGATCTGGCCTCTGAGCCAGAATTGAATTTGCGGATAAAGATCAGGAAGAAGAATATGACACCGGTTGAAGATACGATCGATACGCTCTCCCAGGCCGTGCTAACCGAGGCGCGTGACGAATCGGAGAAGATTCTTGCGGAAGCGCGGCAAAAAGCCGAGGAAATTCGCCGGGAAGCGCAGGAACAGGCGGCTGCAGCGCGTAAAGCCATCCTGGAAAGGGCGGCGCTCGACGCGGAGCGCATTCGCAGCCGGGTCATCGCTACGGCCCAGCTTCAGGCCCGCATGCTGCAATTGGAGCATCGCGAAAAACTGCTGGACAAGGTATTCGATGCCGCCCGCCGACAACTCCCCAGCGTACAGCAATGGTCCGATTATGATCAGATCGTCAGGGAACTTTTGCGTGAAGCGCTGCACCGTTTGGGTGCACAGAAAGCCCAAGTCCTGGCCGACGAAGTGGCACGCCGTGTATTGACGAACGGGGTACTGGCCGAGATCTGCGAAGAAATGAAGGTCGAACTCAACCTCGGACCGACCCTCATGTCGGGCACAGGATTGATCGTCGAAACTGAGGACGGACGGCTACGCTTCGATAACACCCTGGAAACACGGCTTTCCCGTCTGCAGGATTCGCTTCGCTCATCGGTTTATCATATCTTGATGGGAGAAACGTTATGAGCGATCAGATCGGAACAGTTACCTGGATCAGTGGGCCGGTCATCCGTGCCCGCGGTTCCCGCCAGGTGACCATGTTGGAGCTGGTTGAGGTTGGGGAGGAACATCTGGTGGGCGAGGTGATCGGCCTCGACGACGACCTGATCACCATCCAGGTTTACGAAGAGACCTCGGGCATGCGGCCGGGCGCGCCGGTGTTCGGCACCGGCCTGCCGCTCTCTGTGGAGCTTGGCCCGGGTTTGCTGCGCAGCATCTTCGACGGCATTCAGCGTCCACTGCCCGTCATCGAGATGCGCAGAGGCGCATTCATCCGTCCGGGCGTCCACCTCACCCCTCTTTACCACAAAGACCGCTGGAACTGGACGCCTGTGGCCAAGGCCGGCGACGAGGTGAGCGGCGGGGCCATTCTGGGCACCGTCCCTGAAACAGCCGCGCTCGAACACCGCGTGATGGTGCCGCCCAACCTGCAAGGCACACTGACCTGGGTTGCACCGGCGAAAATGTACACAATCGATGAGACGATTGCCCGCCTGCGCACCGAGACCGGCGAAGTCGAGTTGACCATGCTACAGCGCTGGCCTGTGCGCCAGGCGCGGCCATACCGCGCCCGTCGCGGCAAATCCGAGCCGTTGATCACCGGCCAGCGTGTGCTGGATACATTTTTCCCGCTGGCAAAGGGCGGCGCGGCAGCGATTCCAGGCGGCTTCGGCTCTGGCAAGACCGTTACCCAGCACAGCATTGCCAAGTGGGCCGATGCGCAGGTGATCGTTTACATCGGCTGCGGCGAACGCGGGAACGAGATGACCGAAGTGCTGCAGGAATTTCCCCACCTGATCGATCCACGCACCAACCGTCCGTTGATGGAGCGCACCGTGCTCATCGCCAACACCTCCAATATGCCCGTGGCAGCTCGCGAAGCCAGCATCTACACCGGTATCACCATCGCCGAATATTACCGCGACATGGGCTACCACGTCGCCTTGATGGCCGATTCGACCTCGCGCTGGGCCGAAGCCCTGCGTGAGATTTCGGGCCGCCTGGAAGAGATGCCAGCCGAAGAGGGCTATCCGGCCTACCTGGCCGACAGCCTGGCTGAGTTCTACGAACGAGCCGGCGCTGTGGAGACGCTGAATGGGCGGTTCGGCTCCATCAGCGTGATCGGTGCCGTTTCCCCGCCTGGCGGCGACTTCTCCGAACCGGTCACCCAGCACACCAAGCGATTCATTCGCTGCTTCTGGGCCCTGGACAAGTCGCTGGCTTCGGCTCGCCACTATCCCTCGGTCAACTGGCTGGATAGCTACAGCGAATACGTGGAAGATGTTTCCGATTGGTGGCGCCAGCAGGTTGGCCTCGACTGGTACGCCATGCGGACGATGGCCATGGAGATCCTCAGCGAGGAGGATCGCCTCTCGCAAATCGTCAAGCTGGTTGGACCGGATACCCTGCCGGACGAACAACGCCTGATCCTGGAAACAGCCCGCCTGCTGCGCGAGGGTTTCTTACAGCAAAATTCCTTTGACGATGTGGATGCATTCTCGACCGTCCAGAAGCAAATCCGCATGCTCAACCTGATTCTTTACTTCCACCAGCGCGCCCAGCGCGTAATCAAACGAGGTGCACCCATCTCGGTCATCCATGCCTTGCCGATCATAGACCGGTTGATACGCATGAAGATGACCGTGACCAATGAAGAGGTCGATAAGCTGGAAGGCATCCGGCAGGAAATTAACGATCAGTTCGACAAGCTGGAGGCGGAATATCTATGAGTGAGGCAGTCGATCTTGGATTACTCGAAGTCGTCGGCGCCAGCCGGGTCGAAGGTCCGATCGTGGTGGTCGAGGGTATCGGCAACGTTGGCTACGACGAAGTGGTCGAAATTGTGGACGCAAATGGAGGGCGGCGCTACGGACGCGTGCTCGAAGTGGGCAACGGCATGGCCGTCGTGGAAGTATTCGCCGGCACCACCGGCCTTTCAATCGACGGCACCCGTATTCGTTTTCAGGGACGCCCCTTTTACATCCCCGTAGCCGAGGAGATGCTCGGTCGGGTCTTCGACGGCCTGGGGCGGCCGTTGGATGGAGGGCCGCAGCCGCTCGCCGACCATTACGCCAACATCAACGGCGAACCGATTAACCCGAACGCGCGCGTTTACCCGCGCGATTATATCCAGACCGGTATCTCGGCCATCGACGGTATGAACACATTGTTGCGCGGTCAGAAACTGCCGCTCTTCTCGGGCGCGGGTTTACCGCACGACCAGCTCGCCACCCAGATCGTACGTCAGGCCACCCTGGGCGCGCCAGTCGGACAAAAGGCTTCTCAGGCGGAACAATTCGCCATCGTCTTCGCTGCCATGGGCGTGAAGAATGACGTGGCCACTTACTTCCGCAACTCATTCATCGAAAGTGGCGCTTTGACCCGTGTGGCTACTTTCTTGAATCTGGCCGATGATCCTCCGGTGGAACGCCTGGTCACTCCACGCGCTGCCCTGACTTTAGCCGAATACCTGGCCTTTAAGCTCGACATGCACGTGCTGGTCATCCTTACCGACATGACCAACTACTGCGAAGCGCTGCGCGAGATTTCCAATATCCGCGGCGAGGTCCCCAGCCGCAAGGGCTATCCGGGTTACCTCTACAGCGATTTGGCTTCATTGTATGAACGCACCGGACGCATTAAAAACAGCCAGGGATCCATCACCCAGATCCCAATCCTAACCATGCCCAACGATGACATCACTCATCCGGTCCCGGACATCACTGGCTATATTACTGAAGGGCAGATCGTGCTGGGGCGTGAGTTGTACCTCCAGGGCATCTATCCGCCCATCTCCGTACTGCCCAGCCTGTCGCGACTGATGAAGGATGGCATTGGAGAGGGACGCACCCGCAGCGATCATAGCCACTGGTCAGCGCAGCTATACGCGGCTTACGCCCATGTGCAGGACGTGCGTGCGCTGGCTTCCGTCATCGGCGAGGAGGAATTGACCCCTGTGGACCAGCAATACCTGAAATTCGGCCGCGCCTTCGAAAGACGGTTCATCAATCAGGAGCCGACCGAAAACCGGAGCATCGAGCAGACGCTTGACATTGGCTGGCAGCTCATTTCCATGCTGCCCAAGGAGGAGCTCACCCGCCTCACCCAGGAAGAGATCAACACATATTACCAGGAAGGCTATGGCGCGAATTAATGTTCCGCCCACGCGCAGCAATCTGATTCGCATGAAACAGGAGCTGCGCTTCGCCCGCGAGGGCTATGANATTCTCGACCAGAAGCGGGAAGTGCTGGCGAAAGAGCTCATCCGCGTGGCCGATGAAGCCGAAGCCCTCGAGCGGGACATGGAAAAGTTGATGACCGCGGCGTACCATGCGCTGGAAACGGCCATGCTCACCATGGGTCGCGAGCAGGTCGAATGGGCCGCCCTCGCGGTTCACAAGACCGTCGAAGTGCATCTCAAATACCGCAGCGTCATGGGCATCCCTATCCCGTTGATCGAAGCCAGCGGTGAACCGCCTGTCATGCCTTACAGCCTGGGCGACACCACCGCCGGCCTGGACGAGGCCAGGGCCCTGTTCCGCGAAGTGATCCAGCGCATCCCTGAACTCTCCCGTCTGGTGACCACCGTCTGGCGGCTGGCCATCGAGCTTCGCAAGACACAGCGGCGGGTCAATGCTCTCCAATTTATATTCATACCCAATTACGAGGAGACCATCACATTCATCCAGAGTTCGCTCGAGGAGCGCGAGCGGGAAGATATCTTCCGCCTCAAACTGCTCAAGACAAGAGCTGGCGATGAGCACAGCCATCCACAAGAAGTGAAGATCGAGGAAATAGAAGCGAAATAATGCTTCACGCCCACCAATTTTATGATATAATAATTACGATCTTGTGTGGGATCTGCGCACCATCCGCCAGTCCTAGCGCATGACTGGCGATTTTTTGTTTCTCTCTATACGCATACTGTTGAAGCAATGTTACAAAACGAAGTACTTTGCTTCTGGGAAGGCGGATACAGCTAATGTTAGAGCAAGATTTGGCCTTCCACGTGGGCGACCAGATCATCCATGGGGTGTATGGCCCAGGTGTGATCCTGCGCCTGGAAGAAAAACAGTTATCTGGCGAAATCGGCCGCTATTATGTCGTTCAAATTCGCGACCTGACGCTTTGGGTGCCAGCCAATGAAAAGGGTGAACAAAGCCTGCGTTTTCCTACGCCGGCGAAAGAATTCCGAAAACTTTTTCGCATACTTACCGCTCCGGCTGAGGGCCTTGCCGACGATCGCATGGAGCGAAAAATGCAACTGGCGGAACGCCTGAAGGACAGCTCGCTCGAGTCGGTGTGTGGGATCATTCGTGATCTTACGTATCACAAACACTTCAAAAAAATGAACGACAATGATAATACCGTGTTGGAACGCGCGACGAGCTTCCTGCTGAATGAATGGAGCCTGTCCATGTCTGTATCCGTCCAGCAGGCTGAACGGGAGTTAAAAGAACTGCTGACCAACGACAACACGACAAACACAGAATCCTGAATCACCTGAATTCACTGCATTAACTCCAAAAGCGACAATGCACGTCACCCAATCCTGGCTCCAAAGTTGGAAGCCAGGGTTTATAATATAGTTATCTTATCCATCTAGTCCAAAATTCATCGGCTTTCCTGCACGGCTATTGTAAGGGATCGGGCATCGGATCCGAATTTTTTTCTATACGACTCTACTGATCGGGGTTATCCGGGCATTGGACACCCGTCATAGTACCTGGATTTCATGGTTGCTCGTAAAGGGCTATCATCTGGGCCATGAATGGGGAGGGATGGTAATTAAAGATAGGAATTT
>JGI24721J44947_10002438_pt1 | contig 26605 bp, 21 predicted proteins | sample YelNatPaOPGAMG01_FD_44947 | JGI IMG/M metagenome (IMG submission 44947) | reverse complement strand
CTCCCGGTTGGGGCGGGTGTCACAGTACTCACGGGATCGGAAGCGTTTCCAGCTGGATAGTGTCGAAGGCAGCGATGACTCACCGGTGGAACTCGAGGAGGATCGTGGCGTCCCAACGACGTTGACGCATCACGGGAAACCTTTGCTCGATGCAGCCAAGTCGGGCCGAACGCTCGAGCGCAAGCGACATAAGCCTGACTTGACCTTGGATTCGTTTGATGCGCTCCCTGACGACCGCAGCGATAGTTCTGGGGACGTAGGCGGAGCAGTTGACCTGCTCGCTGCAACCGAGACGAATGATTCCGGCGGCGACTCGGAAACGTCCCGTTCAAAACCTCGGTTTAGAGACCTCATGGAGAACTGGGCACTGCAGCGCGAACGGGTCAAAAAAGAGCGGCAGTTGGAGCGCCTGCTTCACGAGCAGCAAACAGAACGTCTGGATGCAGTGTTCCGCGAGCTTAGCGACCAGCTCGTACGAAGGAAATCCACCAACAAAAATGACGCAGCGAACGCAGATGCTCACCCGACCGTACCCGTTGCAACGCTGGATGAATACGATCTGATGCTTCAGCAGCTAGCTGAGGAGCCCCGCTCAAAGCCCGCCGAACCAGAGTCCATCAAAGAAACTCGGCGGCAAGAGCGCGCATTGGGCCTGCTTGCAGCAAAAGAGCTAACCAACGATACTTTCTCTGTTGAATCTACACCGATGAGCCAAAAGCTTCTTTCAGAAGACGCGAACGGAACTCCGTTGCTTCCAATGTACCCTGACTCGCTCAGTTCCGATGCCGATCCCGATGAATCACACAGCGACTCGCTCGCACAGCACGCTGCGGGTGCAGACGCGCACTCGGCCCTGGCTCATCAGCTTCACGCGTTGGAGCAGCTCTGGCAACAAATGCCGCCGATTCGTGAGAACCCCGCACTCGATACCTGCCTCGCAAAGATTGACGAGGAAGCCGCTCGTTTTCTGGGCGGGAGATGGCGTCCACGATCTGCCTCGCCAGCGAAAGCATCACCCCCAGGTCTGGTGTCTGTCGGTGCTGGCAACGCCGCTTCCGATATGGAGATCAGTGACCACGGTAGTCATGTTGCTGCCACGCTCGGACAATGGGCACTGCGCCAGCTCAGACGATTGGAGGAATTGCTGCGTATTGCACCAGATCAGTGGATGCATTGGACTTGTGAAGAGGCTGGCTGGCGACGACTCTGGTCAGCGGCACTAGTCATGCAGGCACTGTGTCGGCTGTTTCCGAAGCAGCAATCTCGGCATCCGGTAACCGCACCGCTCGCCCTGCTTCTCAGCGAGTTCTTTGGCAGTATGACACTGGCATTAGACGCCCAGACAGGTTCGCATCTGGTGACCGCAGAAATGCCGCCCTCGACTTGGCGCTCACTGGCTTTGCTGATCGTCCTGGCACACTTATGGATCGATGGCTTGGTGCTGGCCTCGGGACGACTCCACCCCGATGCGTACGCTTTCCTGCGCGCGTTGCTGGATCTCTTGCGGCTCTTTCGCCAGTCCACAAAGTCGTTCGCAGATCGCCATGGACTCATCGAGAACAGTGTCACCCGTGATACATCCGCCTCGGAGGCTCTGGATCACTTGTACCAGTGCGCGGTACCAGCGAGCACTGCCGTGGTCGACCCGGCGTTGTTGTCGCTCGCCACAGGGACACTCTGCGAGCAACTGGAACAGAACGCACAGATGCAGCGGTACCTCCAGCTGCCGCTCGGTGTCGCATTACAGTCGTCTTTGCGGGAATTGTTTCTGGTGATGGACACGGACCTGCCGCCCTGGTGCAAGCGATACACCGCAGCGCTACAAAAAGCAGAGCGTTCACTGCCGACAGCTCCGCGGCATCGCTATCGCGCGAACGAGCCCAAGTTGCTGAATCCGCGGCTGGACATGGACCGAGCGGGGCGCAGTTCCAGCCAGCAAACCGATGAGGATAAGAAACTGCGTCAGCAGTTCCGACGTGAGCTGCGAGCAACCGGGAGAGTGCTCCGACGCCGACAGGAGGTCTTTGCTGCTCAGCGGTTGCAGGCCGAGCACAGTAGGCGTGTGCAGCTGCAGCGCCGCGCGCGNCAAGCCACCGGTCTCATTGGTAGCGAACAGCTTCGCTGAGCTGTAAAAATCTTTGGTCTATGTCCTGCATCTATGCAGCCGAAGCGTGTAACCTGATCAGAAAATGCATCGTTGTTCCAATGGGGACGCGGCATGGCGCTGCGCTCACAGCGGCACTGCTTGGAGNGCACCATCGACGGTGCACTGTATTCTAGTCATTGTCATGTCGTCGCTTCATTCAAAGATTCATCGGCATACTGTTTAGACAACCGTAATAAGCACAGGAGCAGCCGCAGAATCTCTGGAGGCTTTCGAAACCAAGCGACTTGTCTTTGGGTCAACTGGTGCAGTCGGTTTGGCGTCTTGGAAGGATGGGACAACATTGTCATTCAGAAATTGCCTAGGAAAACCGTGCCTTATGTTTATGTACGGCGCTCTAGCCTTATTGGATTCCTGGAACAAACCATATCGGAACGTTGCCCCAAACGGGTACCCGTTCGCCTTTCTCCTGGCCATTGCTTATGTTTCTCTCATCGTACGTGCTCGACTTTGCAAAACGATGCCAACTCTGAGCGCTAGGCGGTTCACTCGCGAGTGCGACGTGTACAAACCCACCGGATGCTCCCGATGCTCGATACTTTCCCGTCCGTTCATCGAAGAGTTCAAGTGTCAGTGCAGCGTGCGCTTTCGCCTGCACTTGCGGGTGAAATCACACCGAAGCAAGCTTGTTAGCTTCGACTGCTCCGGTACTTGAGGATCGGTCATCGGACTGTTCACCATTTCAGAAACGCGGGTCTGGTTCACGATCGTCTTCGTGAACTGTTTCAGCTTGCACCTGTGCTCGCGATGCGCTGATGTCATTCAAAACGCTTTGACTGCGAACGTGCTGTATCGGTCCGCGTACTCGTTGTGCGCTGCCGCTGAACCAGCGGGAGTGTAGTTCTTGCGCGTCACAGAACGTCCAGTGCCGTAGGCTACCACCTAACGAAGAGACTTTTCAGTACTATCTTGATCCGATTCAATAAACACGCTGCACAATGCATGCCTCTTGCCTGTGTGCAACCGTATCCGTTGTACACTTCTAGCGGCCTCGGTAACTTCTTTTTTTCCGATTCAAAGAACACGCTGCAAAATGGATGCCTCTTGCCTGTGTGCAACCGTATCCGTTGTACACTTCTAGCGGCCTCGTATACTTCTGGAGGAAATCGTTTGCAAGATCCGTTTGGACGTTCATNCGCGCTCGGACTGAAGCCTACAAAGCATACACCGATCAGCTGGATACGGTGGTCAGAGAATCGAAACATGTCCCGTCACCGTCATTCCATATGTTCGTTTGCTTCTTGGGGTCCATCACGTCTGACNCTGAATGGTACCGAGCTCTAAAAAAGTTGAGGAATATGATCTGTTTCGGTTTCAGGTCTTTGGCTCCGTTCTCTTGATGTAGAGGGACGGCGACGGCGATGATTTTGCTAGACGTGGGATCCACGCTCACCAGAAAGTGATTCTCTGCATCTACCTTGAAAGGTTGCGAAGGATTCTGGTTGCTAGACTCATGTATAGGTGTCACAAAGTAGGCATAGACTGATATGTCGTTGGTCTATATCGTCCCTGTAAATTTTTCCCATCTCTTCCGAGTAAACGTGAAACCTCGAGCGAGCGAACGTAATGCCCTTCGTGAAGCTCGTCGAATTCTTGATGCTGGGCTGCAGGGGCCAGTCGCAGCTCGTCGAAGAGGCCATACAGCACGTTACAAACGTGCCTGCAGTGATACAGTGAGCCTTGATGTAGTATATAGGGATCGCTTCGCCAGGACGCGTGAGGCGGCTAGCTGGCGCCTCAGATTCGGGATGAGCGTCACTTTCGTTTTGTATAACTCTGTTCAGGAAAAGATAGCATAACAGGGCGCTAGCAAAGCGGCTATCGAGTTCCAGAAATGCTTTGGATATGCTTATCGCGGCAGCGAGGCCGAAAGCAGCACCATCAAGTTGAGTGATGCGGAGCGACTCTCGTTCTCGTTGTGACATCGTTTCCGAACTCGCAACAGCCTCGATGTCTTCCGCAAACACAAGCTCGTCACCCGTTTCCATCGACACTCCAANAATCCCTCCCATANGTTTGCACTTTTCGGGGTTTGCAAGACCAGGCTACAGCGAGCCGAACGCCCANAATACACGTGTGCCAATGTCGCATAAAGCGCTCGATATTGACCCGCATATGGATTTGGCTCTTGAGAATGCGTCGGTACCCCTTGGTACCGGTGCAGGCGAGGTTCTTCTCGACGCGGTGACGCGTCAAGCTATTCTGGAAAACGCCTCTCCACAGCGCTCAACCGCTGATCAGGCCGTAGTGCGTTTTCTGTCTCGNATTTCAGTCGTCGCTTGAAGGTTTCATCGAGAACCTCGGTAGGGTTNTGAAAGCTGGCAGCCATGCGTCCAGTGCTGCTACGAATAGATGCTTGATGAGACGTGTCAGGGTAAGCGAAGATACGCGAATCCTACTGGCGTCCTGCAGCGTACATTTCGGAAGATACATGCCGAAGTTGTGTTTTGATAGCAGGCCTTGACACCGATTTCAGATTGGTCTTTCCGCGTCATGAGTTCATCGTTCGTGCTCCATTGTATCTTCCTTTCGTGAAGATGCTTCTCTTCTTTGTCTATTGGTCGCTTCTCCTTCTCCTCTACGGGCCGGCACGGCGTGTATGTGGATGCTATACGCTGTATCCCTCCTTTACCCCGGGATGAATGTGCACTGGTTAGACGGTAGGACCGAAACTCGCTGTTCTATGAAAGTGTCTGTTATTCCTCGGGCAAGTTTTCCTCACCTTCCGCGTTGTAAGCACGCCTGCAGACCGAAGCGCGGCCCTGCGCTTCCTCCCGTGCATGAGCAAATGCGCAGCAACACAGGTCTGGGCTGGTGAACATTGAAAATGATTGGTTGGAGGACGGTATGGCGGATGCGAAAGACTCGTTCATTGATCCGTGAGCGTCAAAATGGAGGTGGATACCAGCGAAGACGCCCTCGACTCGATTCAGCAGGGCAGAGGAGGCCAGATCGAAAAATATCAGCTGAAGGCCAGTCTCAGTCGAGTACTCCATGACCGCTAAAGAGCGATAGAAAACGACGGTNTCTAAGAGCACNACAGANGTATGCGCCGACGAGAAGCCACAGAAAGCTTCTGGAAAAGAATGAGATGTCCAACGATCATGTCAGTTTCGCGATCTCTAGTCTACCACAAGACGCCATTGCCGCTAGGGCGCATGTTTCCAATGTGCTCGCCGTTGCTCGCCGTTCGTAAACCGGTTTATCCCTCTCTGACAATCCGTATACATGACTCCAGTTTCTCTCGGATGGAGTCTGGTCGAGTGGGACAAACACCAGTTCCTCCTGTGAAAAGTGCTGGTGCTTCAGTAAGAAATCAATAGCTTGTTGATCCGTACGCGATACTCTCCGGTGGAAGCGTGCGCTTTCACTATTCAACTGTATCTCTTCATCACCCTTCATACGAACCGTACGGAATCTCTAAATCCTGCAACTCCTTTCATAGGATATGGTAGAGAACGGAAGCCAAGAATGGATTGACAAGGAGGCAGTCGAGTACATCGGACTGGGCAAGCTCTGTTATGANTTCACGACGTCCAGAGTGGAGACTTCGAGACTTGTGGTCTCGTCAAGCCACGTTTTTTNGGTAGAATGATTGACCTGAACAACCAAGACCGTTCTCTTCTGGGGAGCAGCGACAGCATCAAGNCTNTCCATGGCCTTTCTACGAGCTGCAGGATACATTCCTTCCATTGAATACTTGCGAGAACAACAAACAGAAACAAAAAATGCATGTGGGTACCAGATTTCGAAAGTTCACTGGTATGCATAGAGAGCTGTTCTCGCTGCAGAACCCTTGGATTCTACCATACAACATTCTCTATCTTGGGATTCTAACCTGGCGTGGTATGCACGGCATATGCTTGCTGATGTCCCTATGGTTGCAAAAAGCTGCAAGGCACTCGAGTTGCCGCATACAGAGGCAACCACTTTTCATCCCTCGGGATGCCACACGATCGTTTTCACGAAACAGCGAATTTGCGATTGTCCGCAAGAGCCCTAGGCAAACGGCGACTTCTTCGCTACACCGACCGATACCTCTCAGCTCCATTAGACAAGCCGCCATTAACCAGGCTTTCGTGCGACTTCACCAGCTAGATCCATACCCCTGTGCTGTTACGGGAAGCGTTGAACGAAAGCGCTCATTCCTCGACAGGCGGTGCGTTGCGGTTGCAATAGTTTGTAGGGCACTCGCTCTCGAATGGCCCTGGTTCGTGGGAGCGCTCGTTCCGTCGCTCAACAAGTGGTAGCTGCGCGGTGGCTGCTTCCAGTATGGGATGAAACCCATGCCAACGAGCCGCTATGGCTGGAAGATCACGCGCTTGTTCTAGAGGGTGACCGGATAGCGGCCGTTCTTCCGCGAGAAGAGGCGTGGAAGCGGTACCCCAGCGCCGAGCGAGTGTGCCTCTCTGAGCACGCTCTGCTTCCTGGTCTGATCAACGCGCACACACACGCTGCCATGAGCCTGTTTCGAGGACTTGGAGACGATCAAGCGCTAGACACCTGGCTGCGTAGCGTGATCTGGCCACTGGAACGCGAACTGGTCGACGAGCACTTTGTTCGTGACGGTAGCATGCTGGCGGTTGCGGAACTGCTGCGAAGCGGTTGCACCACCCTAAACGATATGTACTGGTATCCAGAGGTCACCGCGCAAGTGTGCCGGGAAGCCGGCATGCGTGCAGTGCTCGGCATGGTCGTGGTGGACTTTCCGAGCCGCTACGGCTCTGGCCCAGAAGAATACTTTCAAAAAGCGAGCCGCTTGACGCAGATCATCGCAGAAGGCACCCTAAAGGACTCGCCAGAAAATCCCCACCGGGAGATTCCCTTAATGGAAAGCAGCTACGCGCCCCATGCAACATACTCGGTATCAGAGGAAATCCTCCGTGAGGTCGGGAAACGAGCGATGGATGAAGGCCGACGGGTGCACATCCACATGCACGAGACAGCTGCGGAGGTGAAGGCGAGTCAAACGCTGGATCGTGGGGTACTTGTCTGCCACCGCAGCGAGTTTGCAGGTGCGCCACTGGACAACTTAGAGCGACTCGGCCTGTTGGCTGCAAACTGGACTCTTGTGCACATGGTGCATGTGACGGATGCGCATATCGAGCTGGTGCGCAGGAGAGGTGCCTCGGTCGTGCACTGTCCAGCGTCGAATTTGAAACTGGGCAGTGGTGTTTTTCCGCTTACCAAGATGCTGGACGCCCGCATCAACGTCGCCCTCGGAACGGACAGCGCTGCCAGTAACAACCGACTCGACATGTGGGCTGAGATGCGCCTTGCAGCGCTCTTGGCCAAAGGAAGTACAGGTCGCAGCGATTGCCTTACGGCCTATCAGGTGCTGCGTATGGCGACGATTCAAGGCGCCCGAGCACTGGGACTGGACCACTTGCTGGGTTCCTTGGAACCTGGCAAGGCAGCCGATTTCATTGCCGTACGAGTTGCAGATGGCCTCTCAACAATGCCTGTGCACGATGTGTGTTCGGCTTTGGTTTATGGAGCGGGACCGGACCAAGTGACGGATGTTTGGATAGGTGCTCGCCGGGTGGTCCACGATGGAGTACTGCAGACGATTTCGCAAGCGAAACTCGTTGAGCGTATCCGACACTGGCACCAGCGCATACGCACGCTGGGGTCTCGGCGAGGTGAGGACGGCAGCTATGCTGCTACCACACGACACGCTTCACGGAACTAGAGCGAGACGCACGCTGATCACCTTCAGTTTGTGAGGTATCTCTCTGGACGCGGGACGTACACACCCATGACATGAACTGCAAAGGGTGGAGTTCGGATGAGCGTCCGCTCTGATCGCATTTCCCAAGGCTTGATATCGAAAGAGGCAAGATGCGAAACACTGAATCGGGTGGCGCTTGGCCTTGGACGTGGCTCCTGGTCCACAGCTTCCCCAGTTTCGTGAAAGGAATGATGAGCGTTCACGCGCGCCGCTCGTACTCGTTTCATTCAGTGAATACAATGGCGCCTGCATGTACACGAGTCGTACGTAAGAACGTTCGCGTGGACCAAGATGGGATCGAGGCTTTCAGTATTTGCGTGTAGGGTGATGGTCTCTACAGGCCCTGCGCAGTGCACGCTGCCGCATGCGTGGACAGAAGAGCCGAGCAATTCTCCAGCGGACAAGTGCTGAAAATGATGATCATGATGGTGGTAATGGTGATCGCTTTCCCGACGACCAATGACCAGCACGCATCAGTGGGGACCTTGGTTACATCCGGCGTGCATGGAGCAAACAAATGTGTACCTGTCTCATATGTTATGTTATACGCGGGGTGTGCGTAGCAGCTCGACACCGAGAGTCTGGTCTGCGTCAGCACAGGAGCCTGAGTGCCCAATATTGCCGCGAACGATGCCCCGGCTGGGTTCTAGACTGTAAAAACCTCGCGTTTGCTTGCGGATACGCTACGTGAATGTCTCGCATCATGCAACAACAACGGTATAATGGAGTTGAGCAAATGTTTATGGATCTTGATGGAGCACAGCGACGCTGCAAAGCACAATCTTGCTTGCTTGCGGTTGATCGACAGAGAGTTTCCTGATATTGGTATCTCTGAATCCAGAGACTTTTGGAATCCGTTTCGGATCACCGGCTGCATGCGATGCTTTCCGAGAGGTGAACCCTCGATGCCAAACGCCATCAAGCACGTTAGGCACTTGTNTTTTCTGCAGCGAGGTACACGGCGGTGAACGTTCGTGTATGCACGTGCACGGGTAGATGCTCATGTATCAACGCATCGGGGCTAGTATTCATATGCATTTGTCTGAGNTTTTCTGTGAGCGTATGCATGTATTCGTGCACGAANCCGTACGCATGCTCGCAAGCGTTTGCATGGAGGTATGGCTCCTCTGCGAATGCTTCCGCCTGAGCGGGCACTTGTCGATGAGCCCCAAATTCAATGGAACGAACGAATATCCTTGAACGCATGTTCTTTCGATCTAAAAGAACTGGTAGAGCAAGTCTGTATGCATTCGGCGCCATAGACAATCTCAGCTGCCGCGTTGCCGGTCCGAATGCCGCTTGTCACGGCCATGATCTATTTGTCATCGTGCTCGAATATCCAGCAATGCGCAGTCACTTGATACTTTTTTCGCACCAAGCATTCCATTATAAAAGGAGCGCTCGTATAATCCGACAAGCTCCAGTTTCGACACCATTTCAAAGCGTTCTACGGGTGAACGACTCATACGAGGCGTTCAAGCGAGATAGCGCGAGACCTTGCAATACGCTGCCCAGGTTACAGCGCTCAATGTCGCAACGTCTCAATCACTCGGTCAATAATTACCTCTACGCGTTTGAGATTAGCCTTCACATTGTCGTGAAATTCAGCAATCTCCGTTTGTTCTGCTCCACTGATCAGACCATTCGCCAGGTTATCGACAAAGCAGACTTGCATGTAGGGGATTCCCAGCTCGCCACAGCTGACGGCCTCGGAGGCACCAGTCATACCTACCACGTCTCCGAACGTTCGCAGCATGCGAACCTCGGCAGGTGTCTCGAAGCGGGGTCCAGCGGTTTGCACGTAAACGCCACCGTCGTGGAAACTCATTGCTGCAGAAGCCGTTGAAGCCATGACAAACGACTGCTTAGACGACGTTTCTGCTGTCTTTGAATCGCCAACCTGGGAAGCAGCAGACAGATCCTTGAGCGACGTCAGAACTCGGTCGCGAAGCGTCTGATCAAAGCGGATGACTGCGTGGCCTCGCATGTCCTCGTCATAAAACGTTTCCGCCCGACAGAGTTGCGCGAGGGAGCAAAAGTCGTGGGTAAGCACACAGGTCCCTACTCGAATTGCGGGGTTCAGAGATCCGACACTGTAGACACCTACACAGCGGTCCACGCCGACTTGCTTTAAGGCGTACAGGTTTGCACGATGGTTTATACGGTGTGGAGGCGTNTACGCGTCAACACCACGATGAGCGTCCGCATGGTGCCGCTGCAAGAANACCAGAGACGGTTCTGTACTGTCGCAATAGCAGACGACCTCCCCGTACGGTGTATGGACGTGTCGTCTGTCAAAGCCCGCAAAGCGCTGTGAGTGGAACAGCGACGTGCCACCAATCACGCCCAACATTGCCGTTGGCCTGGAGGTACCAGGTACCTGCTTCCGAGCAGCCTTCGAGCTCGGGACGTTAGCAAGGCAGTGCCGGGAGTGTCCTATACGACGCTTCCACAGCGGCTTTCGGTACGGTATCGTACCTGGCTCGCGCAAGTCCGCACAAAGCGAGACGAAAAGGAGCTGAAGTGGTTTATGGGAATGGGGCGCGCGTGCGAGTCTCCAAACGCTATCGTATGAATACCTGATGCACTCGTCTACCTGCTCCGCTGAACACTGAATAGAAGGATTTCAAGTGAAACGTTGGTATTGCTTTTCATTCTGGAAAACTGACCATTTTCGTGAGAGACCGGTTTCCGTGCTGCACAAAACATGGAATAGAAGGAATACACGCAGGTCGGTCCGGTGCTTCTTAGCGCACAGAGGGATAATAGATTCAAAACCATCTACCGAGAACAAGTATCGCTTGTCGAAGCGGCAACAATTGCCGTTCGTGGAGAGCGCATCATCGCTTTGTACAAAGGGGGTGTCCAGACGAGTCGAGATTTCTCGACTTGATCTTCAGCCTGCATTCGCAGTCTGGCACTGGATTCAATACGAACAACCTCGCGCTCATAAAATCTTCTATCGAATGGGACAGCGTGCGCTTGCGTATGCAACGGACACCATACTCGTTGACGGGAACGCCCAGAAGAAGCCCGTCATCCTTCCGCATGGCACCTGACCTGGAACCCAAGGAGCGCATCCAGCGGAGCCTACCGAACAAGCCAACGGCATGTGCAGAGCGATGATGAAGCAAGCGTTCACGCGATACACGGAGGTGCCTCCAAGAGGAGGACGATCAGGAGATGCTGTAGACATAGGCGAACATCTGACCACAGTCAAATGTCACCCCTGAGGAACGTCCACTGATATTGTGTACAAACAAGATGAAAACAGGAACCGAAACAAAGATCGCAACTTCCGTCTCTCCATGGAGCGCGTCCACAATAGCCGGGAACGACGGAATCGGGACTTGAACCTTACCCGCAACATCTTCCGACAGCCGGCAATAGAGCTGGGGAGACTACAGACCGGTGTATTGGAAACCGGAGACGAGACGAAGGGAAAGGAATCGGTTGGAGAAGAATACTGAGGCTGGTGCTGGTAATCATGTGAGGACAACAAAACTCTGTGGTCTACGNCCGGGCCACGCAAGTGGACTTCCTCGATCTTATGCTGACAGAGGTGTCACTTGGATGATCCATATGCCGAAGCGAATGCAGTAAGAACGCAGCTGCTGCTGGTAACTTTGCTAGACACACTTTTCTCAACGGGTTGGCGTTGCTGCCGAGTCGCCGCAGTTGCCGAGCAGATTCAAGTGGTTGCTGTGGTTTGCTCGACGAATACGGACCGAGTCGAAAAAGTCGTATAGCAGGGTCTCGGCCGGGTTTATGGGATGCAACCTACGGACTATGTGAAAATCGTCGGTGCAAGTGGGCGCTGCTTCTACGTGCACTACCACTGTGCAACCGTCTCCGAGACGCTACGCTCTATGCTGGAGTCAGGGTTTCGCGAAGAGCGTGAGCGCTGCATAACTTTCAACGATATCGAGGAGGAGCTGCTCGAATGGTGTCTAGACTACGTCTACTATTACCGACAGTGTGAGTGCAACTGGTATGGGACAGAGTTGCCGCGCTTCCCGGTACCGGAGGAGAAGTCACTGCAGTTGCTCAGCGTCGCAAACTATCTAAACCTTTGAAGGTGAGCTGTGTCGCTACTGCTCCGTAGCTTCGACGAACGGAACCTGTTCGCGNAGAAATGTTCGTGGAGCTGGAGCTCCAAAAACTGCACAAGAGGGAAAAGCCACCCACTTGGCGTACGCTCGCAGACCACACGTTGTTCTGGACGTGGTCGTGCTGCGGCTACCGCTGCTGCTACTGCTGCTGGTGGTGATGCTGGTGGTGCTGGTGATGGAGGTGTTTGCACTAGTCGTGAGAAATGGAAGCCTGCACTGCAGAGGTTGCGTTTATCGTCTGGTAACTGACACTGATTGCGCAAATAGAGCTCAAATGCTGGACTTGTTGATCAAATAGCACGCAAAAGCCGCCAGAGGCTTATGCTCGCCCATACCGTATTTTGAGGCTACACGTGTCTGGGGCTGTCCCTGGTCACGGACGCGTCAAGAACGCGCGTATTCCAGAGAGCGCTCGCTCAAACGCGATACAATCAGGCTGCACTGATATGAACGCCACGACGACGACGACGACTCCTGTCGCTGAGGATCAAGGTGGTTAATGGAGGCGATGTCTCCTGGAGAAGCACCCGCGAAGACGGCGACGAGGATGCTCTGTGCGTTCCCCCAGGAGCATACACTTGCGACATGCAATCGATGACACAAAACCCCTGCCCGTAGCACAGAACTCTTGCGTCAGCGCATATCGCCCAGTCCGGCGCCAAGCAAACTCGCCTTACAGCTGATTTGCTGCATTGACGTGCGAGACGGGGGCTAGCGCGCTAGGCACCGTCGGCTGCCCAGGAGCCATGGATGTGCTCCCAGTCACAACGAATCGGTGAGGATGCGCTCCAAAGTGAGGCATGAGTCCTCAGACCGGCACCCTCGACGTGGCTTGCCCCGTTGGCATCGATACTCGCTGCACACTCGATTGGCCAAGCGTAAGATGCTTCGAGCATCGCTCCCGAACCCCATTCTGGCGTTCGTAAGAATGGATCAAAATACGGATCGAAAAGCAGCATATGGATCGGGTTGTAGCGCTCGTCGAGATCTACAGTATTCGGCGGTAGGCGACCGCGGAGTGAGCGATCTGCTGTATCGCGGCAGTTGGGATGAACGCAACGCTCGAAAAACTCCATGGCATCACGCTCCTCGGGCAAGAGCATGTCCTGAGCGCCTCGCTCCACCGAGGTCGACAGCGCCGAGGTCCCTGATGGCCGCTGCGTCTCCCAGCGGCGCCGAATCAAGTGCTGGACGACCTCACGGAGATTGCTTAACCGCATTTGGATGTCGCCGTACAAGTCTCGTTCGCTGTTGATCCGATAACAGTGGTAACGGGATTGACGCTCGAAAAAGTCTACTTTGGCGTTGCTGATGAGCGGCTCGATGCAGGCAAAATCAAAATCGGCGATCACGGCCTCGTACGGTTGTTCGGGGCGCAACCCAAGATACCAAGTGTGACCTTCAAACGCGTATCGGCGGTAACGCACAGGGCCAGCCTCTGGGGCGCTCGATGGACGCACCAGCTGCAGCGTCGATGCTGGTGTCCGTGCACCAGCGCCAGCGAGACCAACCAAGACCTGACACGTGCCAAGGCACGCAGTCGTGAGCGAACCACGCCGTCGGAACATAACGTTGGCAAGCGAGAGGTCGTTATGCTTCCAGTTCGGATGGAAGCGCAGAAGCACGGCAAGCGTGAACACAATCTGAAAAGTGAGCTCACGCACGGCCGAAATGTCGATTCCCGGTGCAGTGCCCCGACAGAGGGCGTGAAAGAGCGTTCCACCGGTGAAACGCTCCATGCAGAGAATACTGCAGCGCTCAGGATCGCAGTTCTGACGCCGCTCTATCCACTGACGAAGCTCGGTTGCGGCGGTACTGCTTCGCCAGAAGGCCTCGGGGATGCGCAGCGCGGACAACGGCACATCGTGGCGCTCCCCGAAAAGAACCGGAAGATGCGGCGTTGCCCGTCCTACCAGGAGCGTCCTCATTAGTAGACGCATCATAGCCGGCTCGCTTCGCGTGGGATGCATGAAGAGTGCGGTTCGAAATCCGGTTTCGTAGAGAGATACTTTGATCGCAACTTGTGGAAACCACCGAGACAGGAGCACCAGGCCAACTGCGCCGGCGCCCAAGGCCTGCAGCCATTCCGCGTGCCGCAGGATCTTGTCGAGGAGCTCATCGCCGTGGAGGCTGCCCGACGGTGACAATCTCAGGGAACGACGCAGCGGGCCGCTTCGGTAACGGGCGTCGACGACATCAGAGGTCTCTTGTTGCAGCGAATGTGGGGTCGCTGGCGAGGTTATCGCGGACTTTGGCGGTGGTGTCGGCAACGCGGTCGCCTCGTCGACCACCAGAGGCAGCCGCATTTGCTTCGAGCCGCCCGGATCTGCGTCAGCGTACCGTGGATCGGTNAGCGGCACGAGGATGTGAAACGTTGGCGATGCTCGCCCTGCGGTACCGGGGACCGGTCGATGGATCTCCATACATGCATTATCTGTGAGTAGTCCGCTGCCTGCAGCGTTTTCGCGTAGCTGCATGGTGGCGGTACCAGTGGGCAAGCTCCAACGAAAATCCGACACAACTTGCGATAGCGTGGCGAGTCGTTGCCGCGGAGAAGGACGGCGATCGGCGTTGTCGCACGCGTCAACGCAGCACACCGGTGGCTGTGACTCGGAGCCGACTGCGCACAGGCACCAGACGACTCGGCTGCAGACGCTTTCCGTGAACTTGTTCTACAAGCGCATACTCGCTGTGGCGCTACGAGGGCGTTTCGCCTTCGAAACGGTGCGTAATTGTTGTGTGCAAGTAACAAGTTGCAAACAGGCAACTTCCACCGAACCTCGAGGACCCCAAAGTGCACCTCAACTATATGCACACAGTGGCCCACAGCGCTGGGTACCGCTCAGCGATACCGAGCCACACGTCAATGGCGAACCAGATAACAGGCACAGTTGACTTGACCTCGAACCTAAACCTAACCCAATATCAACCCGTACATGAGCATACAACGACGCTCTGGGGAGGCCAACACCTCCGACGAAACGTCATCGACGGACCAGGCTCATTGACATGTTGCTTCAGGCATCGACGTTACTGGCCTCAGCGGGGATCCGTTTTCGCTCGATGCCCTGTCACGCACGAACGAACGCACGTGCTGATCCGTTTACCGCACGCATGCGGATCGCTCGATACGTGGACACGTAGCACTGCGGCCGCTGCGGCGCTGGCGCAGGCGCGATGCGCGCTTCAGAATGACCCGCGTGTCAACGACACGGGTCATGACGCGCGAACGGGCCAATTTCAGTCAGCGGCGATGAGCGTGCGCGCAATCTGATCTCTCCGTAGGCGAAGACACGCTCTCCAATCGTTTCCCGGAAATGTAGAAGGCTCCCGCCGCCTCAAGCGAACCGTCCAGAAAGCAATATGGGAACGTAGACACGGAACCAGTCGTGCCAGTAACGCCCGTCTTGACTCCATACCGGAACTAGAACCCGGCATAAACATGCAAGTACTGGTGGGAGGCGCTGGAGCTCCCGGGACTTGCGCGCGGTAGCCAGTGGCGCGCCAAAATCCGCGTTGGTGGCTTCTGGCTAGCAGCACCGACTCTAAGCCGTATAGGAACACTGGGATTGCACTGAGAATCAAAATGTCCCTGCTGTGGAGACGATAACCCCGAGACGCTGACATATTTACTGTTACAGTGCCCGCGCTGGAAGCAGGAGCGCAGCGAGCTCCTTGAAGGACGGCATCAGCTGGATATCACCGTGATAGTCGAAGGCCGGACACTCACTCTGAGTGCAGCACTGGCGACTGATGGTCCGCTAATCGTGCGTCAGCGCTCATTCGTGGCGAATAAACTCACATGCTACCTTCTAGGCGCAAGGTCCAACGAATCGGATGCGCACACGGGCCCAGTGCGCTTTCTGTGCCTACCCTCTGTGGTGGGTGTCAAGCACAAACCCGCATTGCCAACCGACAACAACGCATTCCATGCATGATCACGAAGGAGAGAGGCGACTCCCTCGATTTATCCTAACAGCCAAGTTTCTCCAGCGTGTCGTGCAGCGAAGACAAACCTGCATCCGCAGACCGTCCGAGCACAAACTGACGACGATACCCGATTCTACGTCGGGTGAAGCACGCCTCGAACCGACGCCCTCTGTGGTATGGAAAAGCTGTTCTAGCTCTATGAACTATCTGCTCCAGCGGTTCAAGCGCAACGGCGGATGCGGAAAGGCAGGCTCTAGGCACACACGATAGGAAGTATGAAACGACCAGAATATCCGAGAATCAGCATAGGTAATGTAACTTGGAGGTAGGGGGCTTTATAGATACATTACCGCGCACTGAAGTTAAACACAAAATAAAAGAGAAAGAAAAGAGAAATGCGCATAATCGGAGAGCACTGGCCTATGTATCCGTTTTGTCAATGAAAAAAATCCGATGCAGCGCAGCGGCTACTTTACCCGTGCTGCAACATCATTCGGCGGGATTGCGGCCTGCAGGTCACGTACAGATTCTGCAAGCGGACACGGAGCCTTTGGAGCGTTCAGTGCGGATTCTCTGGCCGCAGCAGTTCTTGTGAGGTCATATGAGCGCGCGTCGGCTGAGAAGCGACGAATCTCCGAAAGGCATTGCATGAACACTTTTTACAAAGGCGAAAATCACCACGACAGACACGAGAGCGCACGCGATATGGAGATCATCGTGATCCAGACTTGACTGCGCTTCGTAGAGCCTGCGCCAAAGCTATCACATGGTGCGCGCGCATATACATCACAGGACCGTACCTTGGACCGCTTTCCAAAACCGATGGCACGCATACAAGTCCCAGTGCGAGCACTCTAAGAACGCAGACTCTGTGCTCACAAATTGCCTCCTTCTCGACGTGCGTCGGCCGGGCTGCCGGTTGTCGAAATGTCCTCGTCCAGTGGATACGGAGGGTATTCGGGATATTCATCCTCGTGACGAACTTGTTTGGAGCTTGACGGTGTGATGGGTCCAGGCATGCGAAGGGCGCTTTCCGGGATGAGCTCACCCTCATCGACCTCGAGTTCCTCGTCGCTCGTTTCTACGTCCAAATGCGTATCTGCTCGGATTCGCTCACGGCCAGCATCGGAGTCGGCTCCGTTCTGCTCATCATCAGTCGAGCGGGACTTGTCTCTCCCTTCATTTTCCAGTTGAGAATCTGAGCTTTCAGAAAAGTCACCGTCTCGGTCGCCATGTGCCTGTGCAGTAGGTGCGGCAGCCAGTACAGAGCCTACTGCACTAGCTGCTGTCGAGATGCTGCCATTCGGGCTCTGGCGTGATGTCTCTTCCGCCTTGTACCGCCACATGCCCATCTTCTCTGAAGACAGTTCACCAAACATTTCGAGTCCGAATTCGCTGACGGCACGTTTGCGTGCATCCTCAATCAGACGTGAAATTTCTTCCGCTGGAACATTGAAGGCGTGAAGGACGGCTCCTCCGAGAAGGAGACTGGATTCGAGAATCTCGGGTACAATGGCTGTCGCTCCGGCCATAGACAGCATTTTTCGATGGCGCTCATCGCGCGCTCTCGCAAAGACCGGTTTTTCGGGAAATTCCTGGCGAATGGCGGTCACTGCACGGAAAGCCGCATCCGGATCTCGCACAGTGACCACGATCGCTCGCGCTTTTCCCGCACCCGCAGTCCGTAAAACATCAGGACGGCAAGCGTCACCAAAGAAGACGGGAAGACCTTTCTTTCTCGCTTCAATAACACGTGTGGGACTCGTATCGAATGCCACCCATGGAATGAAACGCGCGCTGAGCATGTCACAAATCGCTTGTCCCACTCGGCCGTAGCCGGCCACGAGCACGAAATCACTGGCAGCGCTAACATCTTCGGAGCGGGTGCCGATTAACCCTCGTCGCTGTTCAATTGCAGACGCGATTCGAAGTCCCAGAGCGAAAAGTATCGGCGTGCACGCCATGCTTAAAGCGATCACCAGGTTGAGAAGCTGGGTCAGTGCAGGATCCAGAACGCTGCTGCGCTGCGCAAGTCCGAGGACGACAAACGCGAACTCACCGCCTTGGGCAAGAATGAGACCGGTTCGCTGTGAATTGGCAAAACTGAAACCGAATAGTCGAGCGAGTGCCGTGATGATCCCTGCTTTGAGCGCTAACACACCGAGAATGAGGAGCAGAACCACTCGCAGATTTCCCACCAGCAAGCGCATGTCGATTCCGAAGCCAACAGTCATGAAAAACAAGCCCAAGAGCAACCCGCGAAAGGGCATAATGTCTGCTTCGATCTGGTGTCGATATCTGGTTTCCGCCAGAAGCGTGCCTGCGAGAAATGCCCCCAGTGTGTCGCTCAAGCCAAAGCCCTCGGTCAGCGCGCTCATACCGAGAACAGTGGCAAGGATGGTGGCGACGAACGCCTCAGGCGATTTCGCCCCGGCAGTCGCATTGAAGACGGGATCGAATAGAAAATGCCCGGCAAAGTAGATGCTCACGAGAGCGATAAGACCCTTTGCTGCTGCGACGCTCAAGGCTGTCGCCAACGACATGCCGCCTCCACTGGCGCCCAAGAGCGGCACTACAACAAGAAGCGGCACCACAGCGAGATCTTGAAACAGCAGGATGCCAAAAGCACCGCGGCCGAAGCGCGTTCCGATCTCGCCTCTCTCGTTCAGCATCTGAAGCACGAATGCTGATGAAGATAGGGCAAGCGCACCTCCTACTACAAAAGCAGCGCGAATATCGAGGCCTGCGCTTGTACAAGCGAATCCGAGTGCAACACCAGTCACGACGAACTGTGCAAGACCTAGACCAAACACATCCATAAACAGTGACTTGAGGCGCGCTACGCTGAGTTCAAGTCCCATTTCGAAAAGGAAGAAGACAACTCCAAGCTCTGCCAAGGCTTTGCTCGCACCGATTTCCTTCACAATTTTCAAACCATTCGGGCCCATGACCACCCCAGCGAGAAGGAACCCCAAGATCGGCGACATTCTCAATCGCTTCATGATCGGTACCACAATAACCGTCGCAATGAGCACCGCCAATGCGTCTGCGACAGGTTCATGCATTTCAAAATGAGTGGCTTCTCGCCCCACTTTGATCAGCTTCCCGCGAAGCGTTCGCTCGCTCGCGATATCCGTGGTTTGTATCGCGGTCGGCGCTGGCGAGGCACACGCCAGTAGGCTTTTCGGAACTTCAACGCGACGTGAAGTAGCCACTGGCTCTCTCCGAGAACCGAGTGCCGANGATCTGCACGAAAAGAGAACCTTGGTCCATATTGATTCTCGCGCACTGTGCACAAACCGGGGCCTGCGCGTCGGCCAAAGCACCAGTGCGACAACCATGCCACAAACGAGGGTAAGCAGAAGCTCTTTGAAGTTTGCATATCCAACTCTTGGCCCAGCAGTCAGGGCGTGCCTCAAACCCGAGCTCCCATTTCTCACGATCAAAGCGTCCAATTCCTGTTCACGCTGACCAGCACCGACCTCTGCTGTCAACCGGACCTGAAGCGCCCCGCCGTCGCGCACACGGCTAGCTCTGCGCAGTTTTGGTCTTTTGGCAACGCCGTTCCTCACGCAGACAAGATCCTTACCTAGGCCGTACTTTATTTGAGTGGCTAGCCAGGACCCGTGAGGGCTCACCTGAGGGATGAACGCGGAAGGTGACCAAACTGGCATGCACAGTGTCCTGGTTGCAGCGTCAGAAGCAGCAGCAGCAGCAGCAGCGACGGCAACTGCGGGATCCGGCGGTGCATCGACACGGCACGCATGCATCCAGCGGCGACATGCGTGCGCGTCTGCATCGAGTCCAGTCCCGAGGTAGGGCGCGTGCGCGCGCACTGCGCTGCCTCCTGATGCACGGATGGCGAGGCACCAGCGTGCGTTGTACGTGATGATCGGACCAGCGGAATAGCATGCACTGCTTTAGATGGAAAAAGCATCATGCCGGGTAATCCATTGCCTTATATGAAGACCGCGAAATCCAAGAGCGTGCGCTGTGTTAGAGAAAACTCTACAATACAGAGGGGCGCACTGTGGAATAGAAAGACTACAAAATCCAAGGGCGTGCTGGATTCTAAAAAAAACGCAGGCGGGTGATCTCCCGTATCTTCGGAGGAGGAGACTGCAGCGTGCACGAAGAAGCTGGAAGAGAGCGTACCGCATTAAGTTGAAATGAGCAACGTACATGTACTTATGTAGGAAAGTAAGTGTCTTGATTAGTGGAACCGGTTGCGAACCTGTTGGATTGCGCTCGAGAGAATGGAGCATGCACGCGTCCAGATCGTGGCGGGAATCTGTGGCCCAGAAGCGGCAGCATAGTACCACAGGCGGCGTCAGGAACAAGCAGCGCATGCGTTGCAAGCCGGCGCTGAGCAACCTTCGTCCACAACTGGTGTTTGTGTGTCTTCCGATAATAAAGTCCGAGAAGGTGCGAGGTTTGGTCCTGTGCTCAGAATCACCGCTTTCCAGCTACTTGGACAGGTTGCCCTATGCAATATGTACACGAACAATAGCGTTGCAGACGACCATGCTGAAGCATTTGGAGACGAGTGCACTCCGTGGCCGCCCTGGTGTGATGGTAGCCTGGTTCACTGGGGTAAAACCTGAACATGCCATGTCGCGGTCGCCGGTTTCTCGCTATCAGCGTTTCGCAGCGTCACTTCACGCAGGGTCCGCCAGCAAGAAGTTTCACTACGATGTAAGCTGTAGTTTGCGAACATGTTTGTGTATATTCCTGACGTGAACACAGCGGGCATGCGGGATAAATAGCCGAAGTTTACAGCTAGAAAAGCTTCTTTTCCCGCTCGTATGCACTGGTAAATCTACCTTATGGACCATTCTGGCAACGTCTCGATTCCATTCGAGCTTTGGTGGCCAGCCATCCCGTTTCGAGTACGTAGCGTTGCCAGTATCGAGGACCCTGGTCTCGTGCTGCGCGTCCGTCACGACAACAGCACTGGTTCAGGCAGTACTACCTGGCTAGCAACCAAGTAATCGAATGCGGCTTACTCACTAAATACGAAAACTCCCCAGAGCGGCACTTGATTGCGCTAGTGCAGTGTTGTTGGGACGACTCTTCTCCATATGCGCAGACGAGAATCGACGATGACGTTTGCATTCCATGAACGGACCGCTATTTCATTTCGCATGTTTCTCGTGGCTGACATACATCACTCACGTCGAATGCACTTGATCTAACCTCGCATTCGCAAAATGCGTATGGACAATGGTACCCGTGCACTCCGGTAACAGACGCAGGCAGCCGTCCACACGAACAGCATGGCATGTTGCCTCGACGCCCGTCGATATCAAATTGGATTCGCGAGAGCCGCAGTTCGCCGCAGCCTGAATGAAGGTGGCTCGTCAACGGACGCCTGCCGGAGATGCATGCCGCATCGAGATACATTGAGCCGACACCCCACATCGACACTGCACGGCGATTCTGATTCCGTACCTCGTCCGAAGCGGTGCATCCAGCTCCAACAGAGGTATCCGCAACAACATCGGCACCAACGTCATCGACGAATAACCCCTTTACGCCTCAAAGAACGACAGGTCTGGAGCTTGTCGTACGCATTCATATTCGAACAGGTATGACTGTGCGCTGGACGCGCCTGCCTGCGACGATCGCGCATCCGGGTGCTCTGAGTCCGNCGNCNGTCNGACGGCGGCGGCGGCGGCGGCGGCGCCAGCTCGCACAGAATTCAGCCCACTGCGGCGCGTCACCGGGCAGGGTATCGGCGGCCGTCGGCAGCAAAAATTTACGACAAAAGTAGACCATTCTTTAATATATTGTACATTGTCGCGAAGCGCGGTACACGGGATCCGCTGCCGATGAGGCGGCGCAGGCCTAATCGTCTGCACGCTTGGCTTCGATTCATTCGCTGGCGCTCACAACGGAAGGTTTCACGACCTCAGGTTACGCAGTTTTTACCAGAGCCGTCACAGCTTCGACATGGAAGCTTTGCGTGAAAAGTGGTCGAGCTGGTTTGCCAGTGAGCAAGGATCCAATGGACTTGCGGGCATCCTGTCGTCGAAGGAGAAGTTTCTGTACGCCGTAGCAGCAGCCGCTGTTGTGTCCAGTACCTCGGTCCTCGATAACCTGGTCATGTACCGCCGAGGTGGACAGAAAGCTGAAGGCAAATCTACCCAAGGGAACGGTACAATGAACGAGGTTGCGTCACCGGCAACGGATCCCTGGTACCGATCGCTGCGCAAGCCGTGGTTTCACCCGCCGAACTGGGTATTTCCGGCAGTGTGGATTCCACTCAAGGCGCTGCAGACGGGAGCACTTTACCTCGTCTGGACAAGCGAGGATGTATCGTTACTCAAAAGATTGACTGCAACTGGTCTATATGTCATCCATATCAGTTTGGGGACGCTATGGAATCACTTGTTTTTTGGGAAACACAAGATTCGCAAGTCGTTGTACGCTATGGGAGGTTTCTATGCGACACTGGCTGGAAGCATAGGCATGTACTGGACTGTTAATCCAACCGCAGCCGCACTCTTAGCACCGACGCAGGTATGGGCCACTATTGCGGCGGCGCTGAACTATCAGAGCTGGGCCTTGAACCCCGATATGGATGCGGATGGTTAGCATGAGGCCATCACCCAGGACCTAAACCTATTCATCAATTTCCTGCTGTTCGCTATTCATTTCTCTAGCCACATCGACGGCGTAAGAGCTGGATCTGTCCGAGACGCGTTTGAGCCCGGATTTCCCTGGCCCGTCGAAGCGGCCTCGTTTTGGTTCCTCCAGCGGAAAGCCGCCGGCGTGTTCTCGAAGGCCACAGAGTCGTTCCCTGCTTTCCAAACGAATGTCCACGCCTCTCTCGGACAGAAACGGCGACTGACAACTACGGTACTCGGGCTTTCGTCGCTGCGACTTGTTCACCCTGTCTGGTCTCTGCAACACGGCGTCAAGCTGCGCGACTACCCCAGAGGTTTTTCCTGTCGTTCGCTTGTAGGAGCTGGGTAAAGATCATCTACCTGCAGCGTACTTCAAAAAGGTGATCACGCGGTTGCGCTCGAAACCGGTGCCCAGACGAAAATCACGGTCCAAAAGAGTCCAAAGCATAGCCAGCTGGGTAACACGTTCGCGAGCAGTGCAACGTGCCTTACCGACGGTACAGTTCAGAGGGCGGTGCAGCTGGTGCTGGGTAGGCACAACATCGCAACGCGTCCAGATCGCAGTCTTGTATGTCCTGCAGTGCGACACCTCTGAGACTCTACGCAGGACGACTTGCAACCGGAAGCTCTGCGTACGCGTCCAGCTGGTGTACGTGTTCCGCTCACAAGTCATTTGACAAGACTGTTGGGAGAGCAATGTCGACCACTGCGGCGGGTGCTCGCGTCATGCAAGCTGCTGTGCCGACAACTGAGAACGGGAGCGCAGGTTCCGATGCCCCCGTCCTTCGTTTACAGCGCGTGCCTGTGCCTGAGCTCAAAGGACCGAACCAAGTTCTATTAAAGGTCCTCGGAACTGCGGTCAACCGTGCAGACCTTTTGCAGAAGCGCGGGCGCTATCCACCACCGCCGGACGCTTCGGAAATCCTCGGTCTTGAAGCTTTCGGAAAAGTGGAGGCCTCCAACGTCGACTCGTTTCGCCCTGGTGACGAGGTTATCGCTCTTCTCCAAGGCGGCGGCTATGCGAGCTACGCGGTGACAGACAGCGCTACGCTTATCAAACTGGACCCATATCCAGAGTATTACCTTTCTTTCGATGCTAGCTTGGGAAAGTTTGAGCGCCGAGGTCCTGATAGGGTTGCAGCGTGTGCTGGTATCGCCGAAGCCTTCCTGACGGCGTACCAGCTTTTGAAATTTGACCCGAGTCTGGGAAACGCATCTCCAGGTGAGACCGTCCTCATTCACGCGGGAGCGAGTGGTGTTGGACTCGCTGCCATACAAACAGCTCGCGAATTAGGATTGAAGGTTCTCGTGACAGCGGGCTCTCAGGCAAAAGTCCAGGCATGCATGCAGCTCGGAGCGTCGCGTGGATGGGTGTATCGCACCCAGCCGGTAGAAATGCTGGTTGACTTTTGCGGTGGGCCTGAGTCGGTCGACATTGTGCTCGACTGTGTAGGATCATCGTATGTGGAGATTCATCCACAGGTACTGAGAAGGCACGGGAGATGGGTCCTCTTCGGAACCCTCAGCGGTACCCGTGGTAATCTGGATCTCTCCCAGATCCTCCGGAAAAATATTCGTCTCGTCGGAACGACGTTACGTGCACGACCGTTAGCCTACCGTGAGGCCCTCGTGCGAGAATGGTCCACATTTGCGAGCCCGCGCTTCGCCAGCGGTGCGCTGCTGCCGGTCGTCGATGCGAATGGGATCTTCTCATTGAGCGAGTCGGAGGCCGCGCACACTTACGTGGAAAAATCCAGCAATATTGGGAAAGTTATTTTAAGAGTCGACGTTTGAGAGACCTAGAGGAATGTGTTTAAGAGCGAATTTGCATACATCAGTTCACAGGCCAGCGTCTGCTACAGAGTGCGAAGCGGCTTGTCTCCCGTGCTCGTTTGCATATGTCGGCACATGATCGGGCTCACAACGAGGCCCAGTGTGACATCTATGGTCCGGAAAAAAATACGTGGAGCATATGGATGTCACGCATTTGGATGCGCTTCTCGAGACGTCGCAGCGTGGAGATATTCGCGACACTTTCTCGATCACGGAGCCCGCAATGTGTTTGCGTTATTAGCATCGTGCAAAGATCCAGGAATACACTGCCGACCGAGCCTCGTCTGCGCGGGGCTCATAAAGCAGGATGTGCCACATACCACTGAGAATGATGGTTTGCTTATCCGAGCTCGAGGCTTGCTGGAACAGTTCCGCTCCTTTTTGTGGATCGGTTAAGGTATCTTCTGTACCATAAAGAACCAGAAAAGGACATTTCAGCTCCTTCATGTGTTTTTCAACTTGTTTCTGTGCCTGGATGATCTCACGTCCCAGTCGCGCTTTCAGCATACCTCGACCTGTCCACGGATCTGAATCGAATTCTTTTTGAATCTCCGGAAACAAACCACATCCTGGAATCTTGACGGCGTCGAGACGAGGAAAAAGCGCCGACACAAGTCCAGAAAGTGGGTATAAAATGCGCCCCTTAATGCCGAACATGTTACTAGGAGGCAGCACCGCTGGAGCGATCAAAACCAGGCCGCCGGTAGACTCGCGCGTGGGGAACACTTTCTCATGATGGTGCAACGCCAGACACACAGCCAGGAGACCGCCCATGGATTCTCCGATGATGAAGAGCGGTTTGTTTTGCATCGCTGCGTTGTCTTCAGTAGCGCTATCAGAGGACGCCAGTGATCGAATCAGTTCAATATGCTGAAGGGCGTCCAGTTCCAGGGTTTGGAAACGATCAATGACACGATGGTCGTGTTTGCCAGAAGCCGTCAGCGTGCGCCCGTGTCCCATGTGGTCGTGTGCGAAGACCACCATGCCGTGTTCGTTCAGTCGATGAGGGACACTGCCCTGGTACTTACGGTGGAGCTCGCCTCGTGCAATTGGATCCATGGTCCCAAAACTCGAGTTTGAGTGCAAACCGTGGAGGAAAAGGACATAAGCGCGAACATTTCGCGGGTCGTGCCGCAAAACCTTCAACTCATCCACGGACAGCGTCCGCCCAAAGTCCCCATAGTCTGAAGCTTTTGCGTTGTTGCTGCTTGCAGTCTTCTGAGCCGGTGGCGCTTTCGCCAACGAGCGCTCGATTTCCGCTCGAGTCCTCTCTTGGTCGAGAAGACAGCCCTCCGGCACCCAAGCCTGACCAAAGAGCTTGTGGCCACTAGGCGTTGGGCTAGGAAAGTAGTAAGTTGCGTGTACAACTTGCTCCAAGTCTGTCTTTCCCATTCTTCAACCTGAGCCTTTGGGCGTTTCTTGCAGCAGGGTCTCGTGGCACAAACACACGTTCAGAAACGACGCTTGGCAACCCAAGCTTTGGTCTGCCGAAGTAGCTGGTCGAGTGACCCACTCTCGTTCGTACCAGCCGTGACTCGCAAGTCGCCCGGCCGCTGCGGCACTGGAGAGAAAGCACTGTTCCACACCGGGCAAAAGCTGGGCGCGCACCACGCAGCGATACGGACCGCATCCGCCTGAACTGTTAAGTACCCAGTTATTTCCGAACGATTTGGTATCTGCTGTGGTTACGGAAATTTTCGTCAGCGACGACGACGGAGCCCACAAAACCGCCCAAACNTTACTCCATCGGATGTTACGGAAAAACGACTTTCCAGCAAATGGCATGGAGAGAGGCACACAAAATACCTACTAACGATTTCACGATTGCCTACGCTGTCTATTCACCGGTATCAGAATCACATGGAACATGTCCATTAACTCGGACACGAATCCTAAAGTTTGGGGCGCTTTCCGTTGTCATAAACGCGCGAGCTTTTGTGGCCGTTATCTGTGAATGCTTCCATCTCTTCTCGTTTATCTCCGAATTTCACGCCGACTGTCTTCTTACGTTCGCTTTAGATCGATTGCAAGCAATCGAAGGACGTTCACGGCAGCGTTAAAGTTCCTGTCTTGCGCCTTCCGGATACCGCGTACACATTTCATGCACAGACGGGAGTAGCGATCCACGCTTCGCTTGCGATCAGCACCCTTCGAGTACGTGCGTAGTATTAGATCGCTTTGTGTCGGAGCGACGTTTCTTGGCGTT
>JGI24721J44947_10002411_pt1 | contig 26738 bp, 28 predicted proteins | sample YelNatPaOPGAMG01_FD_44947 | JGI IMG/M metagenome (IMG submission 44947) | reverse complement strand
CTATTGTCTAAAAGCATTTTCCACATCAATAAATGCAGTGCATCACCAGCATTTATCGCCAGCTCAGTACCATAAATGCGGTGAAGTGCTGGCTTTCCACGCCTCATTTCAGAATTGTCCTCAACATCATCATGTATTAACAGCCAATCTTCTGAAATTTGCATCGCTGCAGCAGTTCTAATTGCTTTTGAAACATCTCCGCCAAAAGCCTCGCAAGACAACAGCACGAGACCGCCACGTCCATATTTGCCTTTTCGTTCAGGATATTCAGAAACTACTTCTGCATAATTAAAAGGCCCGTCCTTTGGAAGATGGCTCTCGATTTCTTTCCAAATCTTTGGTTTTTGTTCATTTAGGTATGCTACGAAGTCCATTTTATTTAAAGTCAATAGTTAAGAATTTAAATTTTAGTTTTTTTGAAAATTAAGTTAATCCGAAATGCATAAAAGTTTCTGGCTTTTCAAATATTTTATGCTCAGAGTATCTTTAATCGGACCAGGAGATATCAAATTCTATTATTTCAATTTGCTAATTGCCAAAAGCAAAATTTTACAAACAAATTGAAGAAATTGCAAAAGTTCTAAAAGAATCGGGGATTGAGCTAGTTCTTTTGCCGGATAAGGGAGTTTCGTTCGAAGTTGCGAAAAAGTATAAAGAATTGGGCGGAGCACAAAGAGTTTATGCAACAATGCCGTTATCAGATACAGATTTCATTATCTCACATTTACTCAAATATTTAAATGCAAAAGCAAGTGGCAAAAAAATATTTGACGAGATAATAGATACTCAAAATTGGTATAAGCAAGATCTTACTCATTGCACTTACGGAGATTTTACGTTAATGTTAGGGAACAGTTTAGGTTCGCTTGGCGAGTTCGCTTATGGTTTTTATCTTTACAAAATATTCAAAAATAGTGCGAGAAGGAAAAAAGTACATCCTGAAATTAGAGCTGGAGAGAAAATTCCATTCTCAGCCATAGTTTATAAACCGTTTATAAAAGAAAAATTAAATTACGAAATTGGGGCTTACATAAAAAAGGTTGGAGCTGAAATTTATTATGCAAAGTCACCAATCGAACTTAAAAAGATAATTAAAAAACTTAAAGAAAAGGCTGCTTTAAGTGGCTAATTAACGCTAACTTTTCTCCCATAATTTTTTGAGTTTTTCTTTACTCAATAAAACATAGTCCTTATCTCTAGAAAATATTTCTAAAGTTATTGTGCCAGAAGCCTCCCTAAGAGTCCTCATAGGCGAACCAATTGGTAAATACGGAGCAGTATGTCCAACTGCACCTAATTTATATTTTTGAAGAAGTTTCCTTAATTCTTGAACATCACTTTTTTCTGGAAGGCTTCGTCTTCTTCCAGAAATAAATCCACAAAGTCAAATCCGTTTTTGCCGATCCATTCAACTTCTTCAAGTATGTTTTTCCTCGGATTTGTGGGAAAGCCAATTTTCATGGATTAAGAAACTTTTTATTTTATAAAAAGCTTTTCTATTCCAAGCTATCAGCGGCTTAAAAATTGAAAGCTATGAAATACAAAATAGATAAAAGCTTTTATGAAAACTTAATAATAGAAGCAAAGAAATGTGGAATTAAAAGATATGTGGTTGGTGCCGTAATTGCTGAAAATAAGAAAGTTTTGCTTCTCGAAAGACCAAAAGAAGATTTTATGGGCGGAATATGAGCTTCCAAGCGGAAAAGTTGAGGAAGAAGAGCCACTTGATCAAGCTCTTTATAGAGAAGTCAAAGAAGAAACTAATTTAGATGTAGAAAAGATAGAAAATTATTTGGACTATTTTGATTACGAATCTAAAAGTGGCAAAAAGACAAGACAGTTTAACTTTGTAGTGAGCGTCAAAAAACCTATGGAAATTAAACTAAGTGAACATACAAACTATGCCTGGGCAGACGAAAATTCTTTGCAAAAGTATCCCGTTACAGACAGTGTCAAACGCTTGTTAACTCTTTTCTGGGCCAAATGATAAGTTATAACAAAAAAATTTTTCAAGAAGTTAGTCAAAATTTCAAAAAAGAAATAATATCATCATATAAAGTCTTGGCTGCGGCAAGGCTTTCTTCTGTATGAATTAGCTTTTCTAAATTAAAATTAAACCCGTATAGATCTGGCTCATGAGGTTTAATAATTTTCAAAAAATCCGCATAAATTTTTCTTATTCGTGTTTGCACTTCTGGGCTTGTTTTCTCAACAATGGAAAAGTAGCTTCTTATTAAGCTCTCTGTTTGTGAAGCAAAATCGCGATTATAAAGAAATGGAAAAACGTACCATGGCATATCAAAGACTAAAAGAGAAAATTCTAAACAATTCAATTCCATTGCACTCATCTTTTGCCTATTTTGTTCCAAATAAGAAATCGCTGTGCTTAAGTTTCCGATATTGTGTTGCACAATCTCCAAATCGACACGAATATAATTTTTAATATTTAATAAGCTAACAACGATATTGATTCCTAAATCTTCAATTATGTTATCGAATTTAGTTAAAAAATAGTGGATAAATAAATTGACTCGATCTTTTACAAATTCGTTGAGTGTGACATCTTCTAAGCCTTCGAGAGCCCTTAATACCTCTAAAGTCTTTTTTTGGCTTATTACAGCCATATTTTTCATTTCGTTTTGATGCGCTTCTATTTCGTGTGTGGCGCGTTCTTCTCCGTGATGCAGCCGAGCGCAATTGTGTAAACACTCATGCATCAACATTCTTTCAATATCTTCAGGGGTTTCATGTAAGAGGTCCAATGGGATAATTAAACCCATCTGTGAGCCCGCCGCCCACATAGCAAAAGTATGATGTGTGCTTTTCGATACAAATAAGCAAAAAATTGTTCTTGCAGGCTCTAATTTGGCTGGCAGTGCGCCATATTTAGTTTCTATTAGTTTAATTGTATTTTTGAGGCAATCGTGTAAAAATTTATACAATTGTTTAAATTTGCGCTTAAAAAGCTCTTCTTCGAGCAATTTTTCTTCAACAAAAGAATATACTTCTAAGGTTACTGTACCATTTGGCACGATATATTTTCCTACCATAACGCCTTCTTTTAAAATCTCGGAAAATTGTGCCAAAGAGCGTATCATAAACTTATTTGCGCTTTAGAAAATATAAATTTTTATGCTATGAAAGTGTTGAAAAGTGCCGATACGATCGAGATTTTTCTCAAAGCATTAAAACAATTGGAAAAAGACGTTTACAAAGGCCTTAATTTAGTATTTAAGATGTTTCCAGATATAGATATCAAAAATGTATTGTTGAGTTGGGCTACTCGCCTTTGGTTTGCGGCGTAGACCCTAAAAGAAGCACCAGATCTAGAAGCATTCTATCATAATCCGAAGAATATGGATGCCATTATCGCGCATGAACTTATGCATTTTACAGAGGGTGTAAGAAAATTGACAAATTATTTTAAAGAAATGGTGCGCCAAAATCCTAAGAGATACATAGAACAAAATCGCCTATTTAACGAATTCCATGCAGCTTGCAAAAGTAACCTCGCGATATCGAATCACTTGCTTATAATTTTTTAAGCGGCCTAAATTATAAAGTTTTAATATGTTCTCTATGTCGGTTTTTGTAAGCTCCATACTCTAAGATGCTCAAAGATTTTTATAAATCTACCCATTTTGAAGCGCCCGAGTGATTGAAATGAACTTATACGCTTATCCAAAGTTCGACGGTGAAGCAGCGCTTTGCTAGCTCGTATTTCAAGCTCCAAGGATGACAAAATTTTTGAGTATTACAGTAACCGAAAAGTTTTAATATTAGTATATTCAAATATACTAATGCAGGCAATAGATTTGATTAAATTTAACGAATGGTGGACAACGAATAAGGTAAAACCAAGTCTATTAAAAGAATATAAAAGGCCTTTGTTTTTTAAAATTCAAAAATATATGAAAGATAGACAAATTCTTTTGATAACTGGCTTAAGAAGAGTGGGAAAAACAACACTAATGTATCAATTGATTCAGCACTTGCTCGATGAAAAAGTAAAAAGCTTGCATATATTATATTTTTCTTTTGATGAGGAAATAGTAGATTTTGACGATTTAATAAATACTTATGAAGAAAAGATATTGAAAAAGAAAATTCAGAATGAAAGAATTTACATTTTTCTTGATGAAATACAAAAGCTCAAGAACTGGCAGAATAAAATAAAAATTTTCTACGACCTCTATCCGAATATAAAATTTATCATTTCTGGCTCTGCTTCTGTTCAAATAAGTAAAAAAGCTAAAGAGAGCCTTGCAGGAAGGGTCTTCGATTTTTTGTTAGAGCCACTAACGTTTAAAGAATTCTTAGAATGGAAAAATATCAGAATAGATAAAAAGAAATTAGAACTTTTTCAAAGAGACATAATACCTGTATTTTATGATTATTTAAGAAAAGGCGGATTTCCTGAAATTGTTAATGAAGAAGATGATGAAAAAATTAAAAATTACATCAAGAATAATATTATCGAAAGAATAATCTATAAAGATTTACCAGAAGAATTTGGAATAAAAGATTACGAGCTATTAAAAACGCTAATAGAGCTGATAGCAAATCAACCAGGTATGATAGTGAATTATGATGCTTTAAGCAGGAATTTGAAAAAGAACAAGAAAACGATAATCGATTATTTTTTCTATTTGCAATACGCTCTTCTAATAAAAATAGTTGCTAATTATAGAGAAAATTTTTTGGTCTCTTCAAGAAAAATGAGAAAAGCATATATAGCAAATACCGCAATTTCTTTTGCTTTGGTTCCTGATTTTTATTCTGACAGCTTTTTAGAAAAAATCGCAGAAAATTTTGCAGTTATCGAAACAGACGCAAAGAATTATTACAGAAACAAGTATGAAGTTGATATAATTTTAAAGATCGGGAAGGAAATACTGCCGGTAGAAGTAAAGTATGGCAAAGCAGAAATAAATTCTACGCTAAAATTTCTTTCTGAGTTTAAATTAAAAAAAGCTATAATCTTAACAAAGGATGTTTTTGCTAAAAAAACATTAGATAAAAAGAAGATTTTGCTTTTGCCGCTCTGGGCTTTTTCTCTTACAAAAGAAGATTACATCAAATAGTTAGTTAGAAAGTATGACTCAAAACCACTCATCGTGCAAACAAAGCAAAAACTTACATGCAAGGTTAAAGGTCAAAGATTATTGTTAAAGGTCTTAGACAACGTTATTTTTTCTGCTACCTTATATTCCGTTTGAGATACTCTTCGGCTACGGATGCCCACCACAATACCCCTACAAGATAGTCGGGTGCTGTGTTTGAGCATCTAGGATCTAAATCGTAAGTAAACTGGGAAAGGTAGTTTAACGCAGGCAAGATATTCCCTCCATACTTCTCTCTAAATTCCTTAACACGAGTCTGTAGGTCAGAAAAATTTAATTTTAGTTTTTCTGCCTCTTCAGATACCCAATTCACTGTCGCCTCTAAACGACTTAGACCTTCTTCGTAATCTTTGATTGGTTCCCACACACTTTTTACCAAGTTCATAATGTAGTTAAAGTCATACGCAGCATTTTCTCCAGGTTTTGGCGTATAGTTTATAGAATCTCCCATAAATTAAGATGAAATTAAAAAACCTTAAATACTTTTATATTCTGAAGACTTTATTAGTAAAATTTACTCTCTTATAAGACAAAAATACCATGCTGGTATAAATTCAATTTGTTAGGCGTGATGGGCATAAACTCGAAAGCACAGTGTCTCGACGAGCGAAGTAAGAAGAGTTTTCTCGGGCGTTATTCTTTTTCAATTATTGCACAATACGTGGAGTTATCAGAATCAATAAACTTCTTGATTCTCCAACCAGTATCTTTGAGAATCTTTTTCATTTCATCTTTTGAAACGAGCAAGTAATCAAACCAATCACTAATATAATTTCTAAATCTTATCCTAATGCGAAGTTGCCCGGGCATTCTTCCTCTTTTTTTGTTGAACTTGTGATATGCGAGATGCGCAGGATCATCAGTTTTGTACGGGTCAGTACTCTCAGCAATTATCAAAGCGCCAGTACTCGTAATCCTATGAAGTTTTTTAAGTAAGGTTTTGGCTTTTTTAAAACTGCCAAATAAACCGAAATTATTGCCAAACATAATAATGGTATCAAAAGTACTTGGTTTAAACACACTGATTTTTTCAATAGGCAAAATTCTGACGTGTTTTACTCCTCGTTTTTTACAAACTTTGATAGCCAAAGGAGAATTATCAATGGCAGTAACATCGAAACCCTGTTTTTGTAAATAAAGTGAAACACGACCTGCCCCAGCTCCAATATCTAAAACTTTGCCTTTGGCAAACTTGATTGCTTGTTTCTGAATTTTTGGCCAATCTTTAAACTCAGCGAAATAAGCCGCCGGACCTTTAGTTAAATCAATAAAACCATCATCTCTTTCAACAATTTCGTATGATTTTTTCTTTTGGAAGAATGCCCATACTTCTTGGCCATAAGCATCTTTTTTGGGTTCCATAAATTTGATCACGACAGGATTTAATATAAATTTATCGCGTTAGCGAGCCCGAGAAAATTACGCCAATATATGCGAATGGGTGAAGATCCAAGCGTAGCGAAAAATTTGGGCGAACGAGTGCAAGGGTAGCAAAGGCGTATGATGCAGATCGGGCGCGTATTTTTAAGAAAAAGGGCAAACATTATTTATTTTGTCGTTTATACGCTTCTTCAAGTGCTTTTAGAATCTCCTCTATATTTTCATCATTTTCAAGTGTTACTTGGAAAAAGGCCCGTTATAGAAATTCTGGACACTTTCATGTAATTGTGTCAGTTTATGCTTCTTTATTAAATTATTCCCTATTTCATAAGGCAACATTATCACTATATGCATTTTCTTTTTCTTGATTTCGACAAATGCAACTTCAGTAACTTTTTCCACTTTTGTTTTGATAATCTTTACTTTCTGAAGAACATCTTTATTTTCAAGACTTTCTTCAATAATCACTCCGTTGAAATTTTTGCTCATATATTTGATAGATATTAAAGGTTTAATAAAGGTTTCTTTTCTAGCCCGCCAACTGCATATAACATATATTATACGCAATTTTTAGCCCTAAAACTTGCTTGAGATTAAAAAATATAATAAAAAATCAAAAAATTTAATCTTCCTTGTTACTTTATTCTCTTTGCCTAAAACTACTTTACTTTTATCTGCTGAATCTTCTTTGACGTCTTTTTGCGAAGCAATCTTTGCAGTAAACTGGCCTTCCTTCCGTAGGTTTGAAAGGCACTTTGCAAGGTTGTCCGCACTCGGAACAAACGGCGTCAAATAGCTCTCTATCTTCCATCTTTTCACCAACTAGCAATTTAGTACTTTTGCAGAAGTCTAAACTGCTTAATAAGTTATAGAAAATGCGTATTTATAAAGTTTTCTTATGATTAAAAAATTTGATTTAAGATTAAAATTTTTAATCTACTTTGGGAAATAAAATACATCCTTACCGTCTTGCCTTTTGTCCAGTAGACCTATAGAAAATAGCTTATTTAGCTTCAGAGCGGCATTAGATCTGGAAATGCCTAGGGCTTCGGCAACTTCTTGGGCTCTAGCCTCTTTTGTTTTTTTAATGAAGTCGAAAACGCTTTGCTCACTCGAATTGAGCTTAATTGCTGGCTTCGAAGCCGTTTTCTGCATTTCGACTTTTTCCAGCCGCTTACTTAGCTCGTCTAATTTTGCGTTTATTTCATTTAACAGCTCCATTATCGCCGTCAAAAGTCTTTCGTTAACTATTTTTGCTTGCGTGAGTGGGTGTTGTTGCAGCTTTTTTACTTCTTCTCGCCACTCACGCAGAAGCACGTGCTCCAGCGGTTTCTGTCTTTTTCTCTTTCTAACCTGTTTAACAACAGTTCGCGCTTTTCTGGCCTCCGGTTTTTCTTTCTGCGGCTCAGCAGGTCGTTTTTTAATTAAGCGTTTAAACTCGTCAAACAATCCCATTTTCGTGTTTAAACATGTTTAACATTTTGTTTAAACGTGTTTAACTGTTAAACAAAATTAAACACTTCTTATTTATAAATTTTTCGGCACAAAAGCAACTTAAAAAATGGTGGAAAAACAAACATAAAAATTCACATAAAAATAAAAGTTAAAAGCGTAAAAATTTTGGCTAAATAACATATTGAAAAATATGAAAAGTGAGAGTTTTTTCCTAAGAGACCAAAGAAAATAAAACAAAAAAGTTAGGAAAAAAAGTAAGTTAAAATGATATCAAAAAGCAAATTAAATATTACAAAAAAATAAAAGTGAGAGTTTGTATTTGGAAGCGCGGAGAAAAATAGACTAGAATTTCTCTGAGAATTAGGATAAAAAGGTGAGAAAAAAATATGCGAAATATTATAAATAAATAAAAGTGAGAGTTTTAGCTAAAAATCTAAAAAAGAATTAAAAGAAATTTGGGCCAAAAGTTTACAAAAATAAGGGTTTAGAAGCGTACGAAATATTATAAAAAAATTAAAGTGAGAGTAAATAGTAAAATTTATATTCTCGAAAAAACAAATAAGAAATGGTGAGAAAAATGTTAGCCTATATTTTGCTGGGCGTCCGGCCAAATACAGAAGAAAAAGTATATCAGAGGCTCAAAAAAATGAAAGAAGTGAAGCAAGTCAACCTCATGTTCGGTTCTTGGGACATTTTAGCGCAAGTCGAAATAGAAAGTACACAGGCGTTGAACGAGTTCATGCTGGATAAGATTAGAAAAATGCCTGAAGTAAGCCTTTCTGCAACAATGATTGTAGCGAAGTAGTTAGGCACTACAAAAAAATACTCAGAATGCCTTTCCTAAGGGTAAAAAAAGTGCCGCGTCGCCAAAGTTCTCATAAATACGAATATGTTTACGAAGTAGAAAATTACAGAGAGGGAAACAAAATAAAACAAAAAACACTAAGATTTTTAGGCAGGCTGGTTGAACTAAATGAGCTTGCAGGCAGTAACCAAAATATAGAAGATTTAGAAGAGTTAGAGGGCATTTCTGACAAAGAGAGGCTAATTGAACACTTAGCAACCGTAATTTTGTCTGCCCATGGATTCAAAAAATCGAAAAAAGGTTTTGTCAAAAACAAAATATTAATTGACTTGAAAAATTACTCTGTTAAATTAAACAATAGAAATGTTTTCATAAAGCTAAATGATGGCTACTTCGGAAANTACACGTTAGAAAAGCTGCGAGAGGCAAGAAGTTACGAGGAGCTAATTCGCTGGCTGGTAGCTTCAGGCTTAGTTCCAAAACCTAAAAANTTCGACGAGAGCGANCCAAATTTCGTATTTTTAACTAAGCTAGCTGCGCTATTTAAAGATAAAATCAAAATAAAAACAATTAGCTTCGAAGAATTTGCTAAAAAAGTGGGTTATTGATACTTCTTTTTAATTACTTCTTTTCCTCTGGTTTCTTTTCTGCTGGAACAAATCTGGGAAGTTGTATAGGTGCGGGTAATCTAAGCTGATTAGCCAACGCGACTGCTTGAAGTAAGCCAGTTTCTAGTGCTCTGTTTCGAAGTGCAAGCTCTACATCTTCATTTGGCAATCGCTTTTCAGAACTCCATCCTTTCTCCAAACTCTCTATTTCTTTTTTATCCCCGGAATAGAAAATTTTCCCCTCTAACTCGATTTTGCTACCAGATTCGCCATAATTGCTAACAAATTCAAAATCAACTACCAATACTGGTTTCTTCTCGCCTTCGAGAAGCAACTCTTGTTTTTTTACATCTTTTATATTTATATTGTTCGCAATAGTCATCTTTCTAAGAACGCCTTTGTTTTCGGCAACGATTTTTGTTAGCTGTTCGCCAAGTATAAAGCCCATGTTAAAACTAATCCGAGACCCTATTTAATATTTTTGGTATGAAAAAGCGGGCCCGGGAGGATTTGAACCCCCGTACCAAGCTCCGCAAGCTTGTATCCTATCCAAGCTAGATGACGGGCCCTTGCACGCCAAAGCACATCTCTCAAAAGTTTTAAATTATAATAAGTTAAAAATCTTACTAGCCCCATCGTCTAGCGGTCAAGGATGGCGGGCTCTGGCCCCGCAGACCTCGGTTCGAATCCGAGTGGGGCTATTATGCAAGAAACAATCCANGAGCTCTCCTTTTTCGGAAGCAAAACNGCNATGATANGCCTAGCTGCAATTTTCGCTGCTACAAATCACTTTGCTCAAGCAGCACAAGTCATTCTCAGCCTAGCAGTGATTTATGCAATTGTTTTCCCAATAAGGATGGTAATTTTCAAGCCAAGACCAAAGCCAATGCAATGGAACAATTTATGGGAGAAATTTAGTGCAAATTCGCTAATTTCGGTTCATGTAGCAAGGGCTACTTCCATGGCCATAATTTTAAGTCTCTATTTCTCTAACATAGCATTAGCTATTATTTTCTTCGCGATTATTCCAATAGTAGCGATTTCCCGTTTTCTTTTAGGAAAACATAAAAAAGAAGATCTATTTTTTGGATTTCTGCTCGGATTGCTAATTGCCACAGCTATAACACAACTAATTAAGTTCTGATTAAGCTTAAACTAAAATACCAAAACACAATGTGCGTGAGGTATTTTACCAAGCATTAAAACTTTATCTTTATCTATTAAATTTGCCTCAACTCCAAAAGAAACTGCTTCTTCACCAATTAAATTAACAGACAAAAACCACTTGTCTTTGACATAACTGAGCAGCCATTCTTTAGTTGCTTTTGTTTCGCCATAAAATCTTGGATTTACTAAAATAGAAAGCTCGTTGAATTTTATCTTTTTTCCTANTAAGTCACAATCTGCAACAGCTAATACATTTCCAAATTTTCCTTTGTGTACTTTGTAGCAAAGCATTAGGCTTTTTTCCCGGCAAGTTTTTCGGCAAAATCTCCTGCAATAGGTAGCTTATAGCGCTCTCCTTGGTATGCTTTTAACATCAAAATTAGCCAAAGTATCAAAATAACTATGTCGACCAAAATCGCCAAAATATAACCGAAAAATGGNATTATTCCAAGTATAATCGTAAGTATCGACAAAGGCAGGAAAACTACAATTGATTGTGCCGCATGGAATCTTACAAAATCACTTTTCTTTTCGAGCACAAAGAATACGATGCCTGTTAGCCAAGTCAAGACGTAGCACAGCAAACCCTCAACATTTTCATCCAAATTTAAAGATGTTTTATCGGCCATTTTTAGATTTCAAAAACGCAATTTAAAAATTTTATTATTTCAAAGTTCTTACGGATTCCTTTGCGCCGCAAGCTTCACAAATAAGTAAAGTCGCTGAACCAACTTTTTCTAAATGCGTATCTGGCTTTCCGCACTGCTTGCATAGCACGAATTCTGAAACATATTTTTTAATCTTGGCTGCTAAAAAATCGTTTCGGAATTTTCCAACAAAAATTGCTTCACCATTCTTTAATGTTCCTGTTGTAGCAAGCTCTCGCAATAGAAATTTAAAAACGTGGGATAGCTCGCGCCTTACTGCTTTGGCNACAGTTTCTAAATTATAAATTATCGTCCTATTTCCTGAAATAGTGCTTTTNAGTTCTGGAATTTCCAATCTTATTTGTTCTTTTTGTTCTATTTTTGGCAAATTCTCATAAAGANTATTTAGCATTTCTTCGTAGCTTGGTAAAGCCATTTTTCTAATCACCAAATTTTATTCAAAATTATAAGCACGACAATCATTCCAATAATAAACGATACAACTGTCACTGGGCTGAGTTGGATTTTAGATTTTGATTCTTCAAAATACCTTACAAGTCCTGCTTCGGACGTTGGCAGCCTTATTCGTTCTTGAGCCATACAATTTTACCTAAATAACAATTTAAAAAGTTAGTGGAGACAAGCCTATAAGCTGCCTTCTGTGCAGCCCCTTAAGCTGAGCTCAAGGATGGCTGTGCGAACATTCTACTAAGCGTTTTTTCAACTTGCATCCGCTTTGGCAAGCATTTTCACCAAATCTGCACCAACGTCAAGCATCATTCTGCGGTGCGATTTGTGTTTTTCTGTGCTTACCAGATCCCTTCCGAGACCTTTCAAGCTTTTGGATGGGCAGACTTTCCTCACAGCTTGCGCTGCGAAAGTTCGCTGGCTTGTCTCCAATTATATACTGCAAGCTACAATTTATAAGTATTACGCCAGCTCATTCAGAGTCTATTCCAAGTTTCTTTTGATGCCAAGGATTTAACAAGTGAAGTTCTCTTAAACCACTATGAATGTAAATTCTATACATAGTACTCGCTTTGCCCATGCTCGAGGTATATTTATATTCATGAACTTTTCCAATTCTTATTCCCAAAGATTGTGCTAACTCAGCCATTTGCTCTAAGATTTGCTGTCTGTAGCTATTTATTCCCATTGTTCTTTCTTGTATAACTCCCTTCCCGGCAATATAACCTTCAAAAAATGCTAGCTGTTGTCTTTTCTCCGGCAAAAATTTCAAAATTTTATTCACATCATAAAATCCTAAATCTTCTATAAGCCAAGTCTTAATCGCTTTCGAAGCAATCTCAATTCTCGGATTTCGTCTTCGTCTCGCATAAACTACTGGGGCAGGTATGTTAAAAACTTGCTCCATACGGTGCGAAACCATTTCCTCATAAAGCTCTACATGATTTTGGCTTCCCAAAAGGCGCATAACTCCTACATCAAACATTATATCCCCGTCTGCCAAAATTATGCCTAACAGCTCAGCCTCTTCAATCCCGATTTTCGTAGGCAAATTAACAAAGCGCTGCCAATCGCACTTGTCTGGCTGAAAATTTGAATAAACCCTTCTGGCCTTAATCAACGGATGATCTTCGATTCTTTGTCCAACAACATCGGCTCTTACCAAAGCAATATAAGGAACATCTAAATTATATTTTTCTAAAATTTCTTCTTTTTTACTACCGTAATGCTCGTGAATTAGGCCATAATCTAATCGCGTTCCTAGTAATCTTTCTAAGTTTAAACAGCTAATATCTGCAGGATTTCCAGTTTGGCCATAAATATGCTCGCCTGACTTTAGAATCAGTTCAAGAGTTTGTTTACCCCTATGCAATGCAATTGGTTGAATTTTTCTAGACCCTCGCACCATAAGCAATTATAATATGGTAAAGTCTTAAAAGTGCTTTGATTTAGCCATAAAAAAGTAAAAGAAAATTAGAAAACTGTGCATAGTCATGGTTGTTCGAGAATTCGGAGCGATTAGTGATCGCGAGCTGAAAGCCTCGTTACCTTGGCTCGTACACTCCGATCCTATCAACGCTCTCATCTAGAGCAGCTCCTCGGGTCTCTTTTTGAGATGGGCTTCGCTCTTAGATGCTTTCAGAGCTTATCCCTTCGCGCGTAGCTGCCGGGCCTGCCTTATCAGACAGCCCGTACACCAGAGGCGCGGACAGTTTGTTCCTTTCGTACTTAAACTGCCTTGCTCTCAGACCCTTTGCACCTCCAGCAGATTGTACACCAACTGTCTCACGACGTTGTGAACCCAGCTCATGATGCCTTTTAATCAGTGAACACCTGCACTCTTGGCTGCTTGTACACAGCCAAGCTAGGCAAAGCCGACAGCGAAGAAGCAAGCGCCGAGGTCGATGTGTACTCTTGCTCGGCACGACTCAGTTATCCCCGAGGTACCTTTTCTATCAGATAGGGCGCTCAGCAAAAGTGACGCCTATGTTCGCTAGGCCTCGCTTTCGCGTCTCGGATCCTCGCTGGTTAGATCCGAGTCAGACCGGCTTTTAGCCTTGTCCTCTACCCAGGGTTTCCAAGCCTGGTGAGCCGATCATTAGATCCTGCCGATGCCTTTTCGGAAGGTTGCCGCCCCAGCAAAACTGCCCACCTGAAGGTGTCCCCCGAAGGGTAAGTGATTTGCCTAAAGAAGGCTGGTGTTACACTTTCCCCTCACCCTTCCCCGAAAGAAAGGGCTGCAAACGGGTCCCAGCTACTCTATGCAACCTCAAACAAACCACAGCAACAGGCTGCAGTAAAGGTCTACGGGGTCTTCATTTCCCGCTGGAGGTCTCTGGCCTGTTCGCCAGAAGAGAAAATTCGTCGGGTTCCTTCCAGGGACAGTGGGGATCTCGTTAGCCCTTCATGCACGTCACCAATTAAGTGACAAGGCATTTCGCTACCTTAAGAAGGTCAGAGTTACCTCCGCCGTTTACGGACCCTTGGCTCCGTTGGACCGGAGTTTCAGGTAACCGTACTGGGCAGGAATCACCAAGCGTACAAAGCCGTTTAGACTTTGCGCTTAGCTACGTTTTTGTTAAACAGTCGGACCCCCCTTGTCATTGCACCCTGCAACTCCACTGATATTTCACAGCAGTGTCGCAGAGACCGCTTCTACCGAAGATACGCGGCTAATTTGCCGAGTTCCCTTGGAAGGGGTCAACCCGTCACAGCTCGGCTTATTCGGCCAGGGTCACCTGTGTCGGTTCTGAGTACGGTTATCGAGCCACTTTTGTTTGCCTTTTCACCGACTCCAGGAATTGGCTAAACGCTCTTGCGAGCGCTATTCGCGCTTTCATCTGATTCTATCCATTACGGAATTCCTCAGACTTCGGCGCTTAAAGCACACGACAGTGTGCCTTAGCTTATCCCGAAGTTTCGGCAAACAACTTGCGTCGCCGCACGCGACTCGATAGCGTCCTATTATTAAAGGACTTCCCTTTCGTCTTGCACAGTTAAGCACAAGACTTAGGACCGGCTAACTCTCGGTTGACGAGCAGTGCCGAGAAAACCTGGCCCTTCCGCTGGCATGGTTTCTCACCATGCTTAGCTTCTACTTACACCGGCATTCACATCGGCCATAGGTCCACACATTCTCACGAACGTGCTTCTGCCCTACGGTCGCGCCCACATACCCCTATCCTTTCGGATGGGAGTGGTATCGGCGGCTAACTTAGCCCCGTCCATTTACGAACCCCAATGTCTCAACTGGTCCGCTGTTACGCGTTGCTTAGGCGATGGCTGCTTCTAAGCCTACGCCCCAGCTGTCTACGACAAAGGAGTCCTTCTTTGCACTCAGTTAGCTCTTTAGGGCCTTAACCACTCTTTGGGTTGTTTCCCTCTCGCCCACGCAGCTTAACCGCGCTTACTTACTCCCGACTTCTTTGCTTCATAAGGATTCGGAGTTAGACAGTGGAACGAAGCCGAAGCCCCAATTCCACAATCTGTACTCTACCCCTTATGATAGCTCTGTCGAGGCCAAACTTTGGCTTGTTTCTGTGGGAACCAGCTAGCGCCTGACTCGATGAGCATATCACTCCTAAACCAGACACAGAAGAACGCGTATGTGCAGAACCTCTTCGGCCCTCCACTCGGTTTTACCCGAGCTTCAGCCTGGTCTGGCTTAGCTCGTCAGGCTTCAGGTCTTACTCCTGTGACTTTAACGCGAGCACACGTCGCCTCTCGCTCAACGCTGCAGGCTTCTCGCTTTCGCTACGCCTCCTCTTTTTAAGATTAGGCTTGCCACAGAAGTAAACTCGCCGGCCCGTTTTTCAAAACGGACGATGCAACCCCTAAGGGCCGCATCTTACTATTACCTTTTGGTTTCAAGCTCTTTTCACTCCCTGCTACGGGAGCTTTTCAGCGTTCCCTCACGGTACTGGTACGCTATCGGTCTTGGGAAGTATTTAGGGTTGGATGTTGCTGACACCCATCTTCATGCAGGAATCCCAACCTGCATTACTCTTTGTTGTTCCAACCACTTTAGACATTACTACGGGGCTATCACCCTCTTCGGCAGCCCTTTCCAGAGCACTTTGTAAAGCCTAAAATGGTTGTTGAACAACCCACATCTTCCTTTTGTTACCAAAAGGAATTCAGTACGCCCTTTGCCGCTTTCGGTCGCCCCTACTAACGGCATCCCTATTGGTTTCTTTTCCTCCGCTTACTAAGATGTTTCAATTCAGCGGGTTCCCGATCCTCTCGGACCTCTCTCCGAAGAGAGAAGGAAGACCCATTAGGCAATCACAAGTTCAAAGGCTGCGTGCGCCTACCTTGTGCTTTTCGCAGCTTGCCACGGCCTTCTTCGGCTTCCCAAACCAAGCTATCCACCAAAAGGCTTCTGTTCTCGAACAGGCCATAACTATGCACAGTTCTCAGTATGAGAACTGCTCAGTCCCCATCATTCGATTGGGAACCTCAACACAGTAGTGGACCGGTCGGGATTCGCACCCGAAGCCTCCGCCTGTCTTGTAAAATTGCAAGGGCGGCGATCTACTGTTGATCTACCGGCCCTGCATTTACATTCAGACGGCTTTTAAAAAATTTGTGTTAGTACCAGTCCAAATAGGAGATAAGAGTTTTAGGAGGTGATCCATCTGCAGGTTCCCCTACAGATACCTTGTGTTGACTTACCCCGCCTCACCGAGCCAAAGTTCGAACTTTTCAGCAAAGTCCTCACCTTGACCCGATTCGGTTGAGTTGACAGGCAGTGAGTGCAAGGAACAGGGACGTATTCCACGTGCTATGCTAAAACACGTGTACTAGGGATTTCGCCTTCACGAGGGCGAGTTGCAGCCCTCGATCCGAACATGGTTGAGATTAAGAGATTAGCTTCCCCTTTCGGGGTTGCAGCTCGTTCTCTCAACCAATGGATGCCGCGTGCAGCCCAGCAGATTCGGGGCATACAGACCTATCGTCGCCTGCACCTTCCTCTGGCTTACGCCAGCAGTCTCCTTATTGTGCACCTTTTCAAGCTTTCGCAAGAAAAGGTTAGCAATTAAGGACGCAGGTCTCGCTCGTTCTCTGACTTAACAGAACACCTCACGGCACGAGCTGACGACGGCCATGCACCACCTCTCTGCGTGTCGAGTGCCCCATTCAGGAGGACCTTCATTCTGCAGTCGCTGCTGGTAAGGTTCCGGGCGTTGAATCCAATTGAGCCGCAGCATACACCCCTTGTGTGTTCCCCCGCCTATTCCTTTAAGTTTCAGTCTTGCGGCCGTACTCCCCAGGTGGCCCGTTCAACGCCTTCGCTACGCCACTGCAATGCTTATACAGCACTGCAATAGCAAACGGGCAGCGTTTACGGCTAGGACTACAGGGGTATCTAATCCCTTTTGCTCCCCTAGCTTTCATCCCTCACCGTCAGACGCGTTCTAGTGGAGTGCCTTCGCCATTGGTGGTCCACCCTGGATTAAAACATTTTACCGCTCCCCAGGGCATTCCCTCCACTTCTCCCGCTCTCTAGCCTGTAAGTATTTCCTGCCCACCCGACAGTTAAGCTGCCGGATTTCACAGAAAACTTTACAGACCGGCTACGGATGCTTTAGACCCAATAAACGTGAGGACCACTTGTGGCGCCGGGATTACCGCGGCGGCTGGCACCGGTCTTGCCCACTCACTTATTCGCCGTGCTTTTAAAACACGACAAAAGCTAACTCAAAGAGTTAGCACGTGGGGTCCCCTCGTCACGCTTTCGCGCATTGCGAAGGTTTCGCGACTGCTGCACCCCGTAGGGCTGGCACCCTTTTCTCAGTGTGCCTCTGGGGGCTCCCACTCTCATGGCCCCTACGGATCTCAGGTTTGGTGGTCCATTACACCACCAACAGCCTAATCCGCCGCCGAGCCATCCTAAGGCCCCGAAGGATTTCAGAGATAGGCTTTTCCAAGTTCTATCTCCTATAGGGAATTAGCCTCACTTTCGCGAGGTTATGCCCTTCCTTAGGGTAGGTTCTCGACGTGTTACGCAGCCTTGCGCCACCGGTTTGATGTAATCTCCCCAGTAGACTTGCATGTCTTAGTCGGACCCCACTAGCAGTCCTCTCCCGCAGGATCAACGGGAATTATCCTCATAGCTTTTGCTCAGATTATCGGCCGCTATGTCCGAAACTCAAACTCTTATCTCCTAACTCATCCCAATTCCTACGAATTGGAATTCATGCAATGTACTCCGATACGGATTTCGCCCGAGTATCGGAGCCGCTCACAAAAAATGCGAGCGAGCAAACACTCAGAGCATTTGAACCAAATGCCCTTCATTCCGGTTAATCTAAGGGCTCATGAAAAATCGCCCACTTAAGATTAGAATTATGGTTGCTTTATAAATTTTTTGCTCAAAGTGCGGGGAGGAGGATTCGAACCAAACTTTTAGAAAAAGTTTGATCAAAAGGCAAGTAATAAGCTGGCTTTATATTCGCTTTTTGACTTATCGTCGTAATAAGCAACATGCGGGGAGGAGGATTCGAACCTCCGAAGGCACTAAGCCAATGGTTCTTGAGACCATCCCCTTAGACCGCTCGGGCATCCCCGCAAAAATACATTTCGAAAAGAATTAAAAAATTTTAGGATTGTCCTATCATTCCTAAGCGCTTCATCTTTCTGAGTCTCTTTCGCTCTTTCAATTTCTTTCGATACCACTTCCATCGTCCTCTATACCCAGACTTATTCTTTTTCTTCCACTTTCGAGATGAACGTTTCATATAATCTTATCTTAAAATTTGTTTTAAAAACTTTTACATTTTAGTAATTTCTTCGATTCCAAGCAAATTAAGAGCTGTGCGTAGGACATAAAAAAAGGCTTGTACCAAAGCGATTCTTGTCTGCAGAGTATCGCCTTTTTCTTTAATAACAGGACAATTTTCATAAAATTCACTAAAGCATTTGGCCAAATCATAAGCATAGTTAGCAATTATATGCGGAGCATATTGAACTGCTGCCTTTGAAACTATTTCTCTAAATTCACACAATTTTTTAACTAAATCGATTTCATAGCTCTGTTCAAACTTTGGAACAAAGTTTTTCTTAATTTTTATTCTTGCCTTTTTCAAAATATTCCTGGCGCGCACTAAAGAATAAAGCAAATAGGGACCAGTTTCGCCTTCGAATGAAAGCATACTATTTAAATCGAAATCTATTGTTTTATCTGAAGATTGCTTTAACATAGCAAATTTTAATGCGGCTAAAGCAATTTTTTCAGAAATGTTGTCAACAATTTTTTTGTTCAGAGACTTATTTCTTTTCAAAATTTCTTGAACTGCTCTTTTTTTTGCAGTTTCGAATAGCTGCTCAAATGCTACGACTTCTCCGGCTCTACTAGCCATTTTTTTTCCGTGTAATAGCACCAAACCATAAGGAACATGGTGGCAGTTTTTTGCTTGTTTAAAACCTGCAAGCTCCAACGTTTTGAAAAGTTGCTTAAAGTAATGACTTTGTTCTGCTGCAACAACATAAATAGATTTATCTATTTTATATTTTGTAAATTTTTGAAAAGCCAAGGCTAAATCTCGAGTTGAATAAAGTGCTCCGCCATCAGACTTTAACAAAACAAGTACGCCAAGGCCATATTTTTTTAAATCTACGATTATTGCTCCTTGATCTAATTTTGCCACACCTTCCTTTACAAGTTTTTTTGTTAAACTTTTGCCAATTTTGCTCAATTTAGACTCGTAAAAAATAACGTCTGTTTTTACACCTATTTTTTTATAAACTTCTGAGAAAGTTTTTAGGCTGGAATCTCTCGTTTTTTTCCAAAGGGCTTTTAAGCGCGCATCTTTTCCAAACTCGATTTTGTTTAAGATGTTGGAAACCTCTTGGTGGCTTTCCTCGTGTTTTTCATAAAATTTGTTGGCTTCTGTATAAATTTTTCCGAACCATTCAGAAGTTGGAGATTTTGGTAATTTCCCCTTGTAAAATTTTAAGTAAAACCAAAGCCACTTAGCAACATGCATTCCAATATCTCCGAAATAATTGGCTGTTAATACATCGTAGCCATAAAAACGCAATATTCTGGCGAGGGCATCGCTTAAGCAAACATTCCTAAAATGTCCTATGTGAAAAGCCTTGTGTGTATTCGGCTGGCCAAACCCTTCGATCATAACGCGTTCGCTTTTTTTTGAACCAGAACCAAAATTTTCTTTTAATTCTAAAATCTCAAAAATTGTTTTGCTTGCCAAATAGTTTTTGTCAACAAAGAAATTAACATATGGGCCAGCAAGTTGTATTTTTTCGATAGCACGAGGTTTTTGTAATTTTAAATAAATATCTTTGGCGATCGCGATTGGATCTGGCGAAAGTTCTGTTTTTAATTTAAAACAAGGTAATGCGAAGTCGCCCAAATTTTTATCCTTTGGTATTTCAAGCAAAGCGGCTATTTCATGTGGTGCTCTTTTTATTGCTTTTGCAACGGCTTCAGAAATGTCTTTTTTAACCTCCTCAAGCATATTTTAAAAACTCCTTGGCTTTTTTTAATCTTTTTGCTCAAATTCCTCTATTAAATTTAGTCTTTTTCTCTTAGGCACTTGATTTAGCAAAAATTTTCCGCGCAACAACCCCAAGCCCAAGCAATCTTCTCNGTAGCGCACAATCACATAACCATCGCTAGCCCCATTGAGATTTTGTAGCTCCAAATCCATGCCACTTATGAAATTCCTNGCNNCTTGCTCAGACATTTCGACTATGTTTCTACTTGCCAAATGACCAAACATTTGTACAAAAGTTGTTGTTGGCTTAACAGTTTTACCTATCCTCAAGGCCGCAAAACCCAAATCGCAGACATTTAACACTTTGTTCAAATACTCCTGGCAACCAAGTGAGCAAATTCTAATTTCCTTTGCTGTTTTATAACAATCAAATCTCTCAAATAAGCTTGGTGGAAAGCCAAAGCGTTCTATCAAGTAATTAAACGCTTTTTTCTTTTCATCTCCTGATAAGAAGTTAAATTTCATTTTTTCTCAATTTTGCTACAAAAAATCCGCCAGTATCATTTATGTGCGGCCAAACACGCACACATTTTTTAATTTCTGGATCGTATTTCTTTCCTTCAAATTCTTCCAGCCCTTTTGAAGTTTTAAATTTTGGCAAGCTTATTTGCTCAAGCTTTGCGCCTTTGAAATTTTCAAGCAAATAACTAACCACTTCTTCATTTTCCTCTGGAGAAAATGTGCAAGTTGAATAAACTAAAACCCCGTTGTTTTTCAAAAGTTGAAAAGCGGAAGCTATCAAGGCTTTTTGCAAAGAAGAAAACTTCCTAACATAGTCTTCAGACCACCTGGAAAGCACAGACCAGTCTTTTCTTATTTGCCCTTCTGAGCTGCATGGCGCATCTAGCAGAATTTTATCGAATTTTTGTTTTTTTGAAATAAAACGTCCATCCATTAAAGAAATGGCGACGTTCAAACAACCACATTTTTCTAAATTATGTTTTAAGGGTTTTAGCCTTCTCCAATCTACATCATTTGCCAATATTAGTGGTTTGTTTTCCATCATCTGCGATATTTGAGTTGTTTTCGAACCAGGAGCTGCGCACATATCTAAAATTAGCTCGTACGGCTTTGGCTCTAACAGAACTGGTGGTATCATAGAAACGACTTCTTGCATATAAATATAACCCATAAAATGTTCGATGGAATGTCCAGGTTTAATTCCAGATTTTAAAATAAAGCCATCCGCATAAAAAGGAACGCTCTCAAAAGACCAACCTAAATCGACCAATTTTTGAATTGCTTTTTCCCGAGATATTTTATTAGTACAAATCCTAAAAGAAGGTCTTAGAGGTTCTTCTAAAATTCTAAAAAATTCTTTTGGACTGGGCGCTATTTTATTATATCTCTCTCTAAATTTTCTCGGGATAATTACCTTAGGCATTTTTATCCAATATCCAGTTTACTACTGAAATTACGCTAGATGCCAAATAAACTTTTTTGCCAAGTGAAATTGCTTCACCTTTTCTGAGAGCAAATTTAAGTTCGCCACTTGGCAAACCCTTGTTATCTCCTAAAACAAATGTTGGACTTTCAAAGTGCTGCGCCTCTATTTGTTTTCCCGAAGGGTCTAGCACAAATACATTTCTTGACTCTCTTATGAGCTCTTGAAATGGCTTTTTTGAAACGGCAAGGCCTTTTTGAATAGAGTGCCAGTCACGATCTTTGGCTTTAAATAGAGCTTTCTTAATTAAAAAGGCGATACTTTGCTCCGAAGGCTCTACATTTGATAGCGTTCCATCGAATCTAATCGCAACAGGCGGGTTAGGTCCTCCGTTAAGACTTACAATTATTTGCGTATCTTGACGAATTTTTTCAGAAAGCCAAAGCGCCGAAAGCACACATCTGCAAACCAAATCTAACCTTCCATAAGAATAAAGGCTCTGCAAGGAAAAATTTGGGCTTGTTGTCGCTCTGGAATAAAGTATAAATGTCCTGCCCATAAAAAGACTTTAAAATTTCAATTATAAAGCTTTATTATGAAAGTAGTTATCTTAGCTGCAGGTTTGGGAACGCGCCTAAGACCTTTGACATATAAAATTCCAAAGCCCCTCATACCAATCCTGGGCAAACCTTTTTTGACATACGTTCTAAACAACTTTAGGCAGGCAGGCTATAACGACTTCATAATTGTTGCACATTACAAAATAGAACAAATTAATGATTTTGTTAAAAACTATGCAAAAGAAAATAGTTGCAAAATCGAAGTTATTGATCAAGGCGAGCCGCTTGGAACTGGGCATGCTGTTTTAGCTGCAAAAGAGAAAATAAATGAAAATTTCATAGTAGCCATGTCTGATAATTTATTTTCTCCAAAAGATTTGGCAAAATTCAGAATTTCAGATTCTTTTAATTACATCGGAGCTCTAAAGCATGAAAATCCAGAGAAGTACGGTAATCTTTTATTTGAAAGAGACTTCTTAAAAGCAATAGTCGAAAAGCCGAGTAAAAAAGTAAGTGATTTTATTAATGCAGGCATTTACAAATTTACTCCTGAAATTTTTTCGACTTTAGAAAAAATTGAGAAATCGCCCAGAGGAGAATATGAGTTAACAGATGCGATCACTCAACTTTGCGCTGCAAAAAAAGTTAAAATTATTTATCTAGAAGACTACTGGCTAGATCTCGGAAAACTAGAAGATATTCCTAAAATCGAGGCGTTTTTAAGCCGCCTTTTTACTTAACTTAGCCCTTACCAATTCTAAAACTTTTTCTTTAAAGGCGTCTAAGTGCTTTGGACTAATTGCAGCTCCAGCAGCTTCTGGATGTCCGCCGCCCCTACCGCCAAATTGCTCAGCCGCCGTTTGAGCCAGCCAGCTACAATCAATCAGCGCTTTTGTTTGCCTAAAACTTATTTTAATTCGATCTGCTTCTTCGTTTAAGACGACAAAAAGTTGATCGGGGTGTTTTTGCGCTAAAACCGTGGCTACAGAAGAAGCTATTTTATACTTTGGTTTTAAGTAGAGCCAAACCAGCTTTTCTTTCGGGTGAATAACTGCTATTTTTTTCCAATTTTGAACATAATAATCCAACTCCGCCTTTCTTGCACTCATTATTTTTATTAAATACCTCGCTTCAGGCAGCTTTTGCTCCAATATATCTGCAGGCCTTTCTGCTTTTAGGCAAAGATCTAAGGCTTTCTCTTCGCCTCGCCTGGCATCTTGGCTTGCATTTAGTACAGATGCTAAATAACCAATTTTTGATTCAAAGCCATAACTTTTCGCTCCTAGCTCCGGCCAATGTTCAAAAACAGAATCTAAGAAAGGTTTCCAAAACTCTCCAGCCAAATCATTCACAATACCTATTGCTGCAAGCCAATCGAAATTGCTGCAGTCGATCAATTTGGAACAAACATCATAAACTAGTTTTGCACCTGGAAAATGCGTCCCTGGCAGATCGGAAACAAATTGTGTGTTCACATGTAAAATTCCAAAAGGATTCAAATCCTTAGCCAAAGTATGATGGTCTAAAACTAAAATTTTTGACCCCTCAGCCAATTTTAGTACAAAATCATACCACGCATCTGCAGCAATATCTGCGAATATAATATAATTGCTTTTTATGTTAAATTTACTTAATCTGTTAGGACTTGCTGCAATTGCTTTAGGCAACTCTCCAAAAATGCTTTGATAAGTTCGTAAAAGCAGTGCTGCTGAAGCTATCCCATCACCACAACCAGCATGATACACAATGACTGTTTCCTCAGGTTTAGAGTTTTTTATCCATTCAGCAGCGCGAAGTAGCATTTATCAAAGTAAAAATAAGGTTTAAAAATGATTTCTTCAAATTTTAAAATGGGCCGGTAGCTTAGCCTGGTGGAGCGGCCGTCTTATATGACGCAGAAGCGCGCAGCTTCTGTCTAGGCAAGCGGCAGGCCAGCGGTTCAAATCCGCTCCGGCCCATCGCCCCCGTCGTCTAGCCCGGTCAAGGATGACGGCCTTTCGAGCCGTCGGCATGGGTTCAAATCCCGTCGGGGGCACTCCTTATGACAGATATAAACAAAATCGCTGATGAAGCAAAGAAAGTTTTTGACAAAATAGACAAAAAATTCAACGTTAATAGACGTTATTCTTTATTCCCTTTTACTGGCAAAAAAACTTAACATCGATATAAGCAAAGAGCTCGAAGCTAAAATCAAGAAAAACAAAGCGCGATTCAAAATTAATTAATCTAACCACTCTTTATTTTTCAATTTTTCTGGCAAATACTTTTCTGTTATGAAAGAAATGTTTTTTGCAGATAGCGCTTCTAACTCGAGCTTAAAGCCAAGCTCTAACATTTTCTTTAACTCAGCTTGCCATTCCTTCTTTTGGAACCATGGATATTTCAAAATCTCAGAAATTCGCTTTCTGTCTACATCTTCTAGTTTAATAATTACATCTTTAGGCAGCTTATACTTCTCATAATCAAAAATACTAAGCCCAATAAAACGGGCTTCTGGTATTGCCATTCGCATGGATTCATAAGCTAAATTAATCGAGCCTTGTTTAATAACAGAGTAAATATAAAGCCCATAGGGGTCTGCATCAACTAAAACATAAACTGGCAATTTGAGTTCGTCGTGTAGTCTTCGCATAAGCAACCTTACGCCTCTTGGGGGAACTCCTTGACCATGTATTATCAAACATTTGTGCTTTTTCCAAAATTTATCTTCGTTAAATCTTCTCCAAACTGCATCTTTTTCGATAAATAACACGAAATCTGCATCGCAATCTTTAAATTGAATAACATCTGNGCCAACAATAGATGGAACTGCCCAACCTCCAGAACCCATTTTTCTCAAATCTATGATATCTCCAGAATCGACAATTGTTAAATTGCCGACCATAGCTCCTCTCGTTGAAGCATAAAGATGTAGCTCTTCACGCAAAACATCAAAAGCAACTTCTATATCTTCTATAATTGGATCGCTCTCGGCCTGTTCTTCAAAAGTCGACTCTTGCAGCCCAGAAATAGTATGCTTAGTTCTATAAAATATGTCTCTAATAGAGGTTGTTTTACCAGATTCAATAAGTTCTTTTATTGCAGAAGCTATTAAGAAAGTTTGCATAAATTTTTTCGTTTGGGCAATGTTAAAGAAACTCCTAGTTTGTTGTTTTTCTCCTAGTTTTATTAGCCGCTCTTTTTCATCAAAATAAACNTTTGCAAGCGTTCGNAAAGGTATTTTGATTTTAGGGTTCTGTTTATTTTCAAAAGTTTTAATTACATTTTCTGCTTCTTCTTTAAATTTCTTTAATATCTCGGCATCTTTACTCATTTTCCTCTCCCTCCTCTATGCGGAACGCACCTATTTTTCTCTTCTTAATTGGAGCTTTCTCTTCTTCCGCAACTNCCTCCGGTTCTTCTTTGATAGTGCTTGCCAACTCGCTGACAGCAGCAGTTATTTTGCTAATTAGTTCCTCTTTTGGCTTATTTGTTATATTAGCTAAAGCTGCTGCTAACTCCTCTGAAATGCTTTTAAACAAATCTACTCTTTGCTTAGCAGCTTGTGTTTTTCTCTTTTTGCTTAAATAAAGTTGTAGGGCTCTACCAACTTCTTGTAGCGCGAGTTTTGCTTCTTTAATTATTTCTGGATAGTGGGCTATTGCTTCTTTAGATTCTGATGTAAATGGCGCCCAAACAGACGCCATGTGAAGCAATATTATAGCAGGGCCTACTGGCAGCGCTTTTCCTGATTGTTGTAAGCCATAGTTTTTCCAGTCCACAGACATTACTGCTTCTGTTAGCGCACATGCGCCTTGTTGGTATAACAACGGAACTCTATTAGCAAAACGGAANAGCTTTACTGGCTGGTCAGCCGGCAAATCTGGTGAAAGTAGAATTGCCGCTTCGATTAAGAAAGGATTTCCNCTATAAACGGATGCTGGTCGTGTTACTGCGTGCACAAACTCGNCATTGTATTCAGCCTCTAAGCTTTTCTTAATTAGTTCTGCTCCAATAGGAACTAGACAAGTAGTTGTAGGTGACATAACTTTTGCGCCATGCATCGCTTTTATTAATTTGTCTGCTTGTTCGAGAGACAAAAATCTTGGGGCTATTTTTGGGTCTAGGCCTGCTGTTTTCAAAATTTCTTCAGCAGTACCATCTCCTACTCTGTCAAACTCGCCTGTTAAAAATGATTTTAAAGTTCTAGAAGAAGTTTCCTTAAGCATTCTAAGCAACAGGCCAAGTTCCACTCCGTGAGGGTGTGGTTTAATTTCTATTGGCTCTTTCGGCAAAACTTCGGTTACTCTAATAAATTCGTGTTTTTGTCCATCAGGGTCTATGTAAATAATAGTGGCNTGTGGATTAACAATCGCGGTCTCTTTTAAATATTCAATGACTGATGCTTTCTTTTCTGCATATTTTGCTTCTAACTCAACTTCAACTCTAACCCCGTGCTCTTTTTGCCAATCAAGCTCTGTTTGTGTTATTATTTCTGGAGAATTGCTTTTAACATCAATTTTAAGCTCTAAAACATTTGCTAACTTGTCTTTTTTTGTTTTTGAAATAATTCTCGCAGGCTTTCCAGTGGTTAGCTGCGCATAAAGGATTGCTGCTGAAGCCCCTATACCTTGCTGACCGCG
>JGI24721J44947_10002410_pt1 | contig 26752 bp, 27 predicted proteins | sample YelNatPaOPGAMG01_FD_44947 | JGI IMG/M metagenome (IMG submission 44947) | reverse complement strand
ATAACATTCAAATGCTTTTTTATTCAACCATTATATCTTTTGTTGTTCTGTTTTTTGTCAATCTTTTGCAAAAAAAGTTTTATTTGTTCAAACAATACAGCGTAAAAGACTATTTAAATATGCTTTTTTTGGGTTTTTTGGGTGCTTATTTTTGCTATTTAATTCTCTATGGGGCTTTTAGCATAGCTTCTGCCCAAGAAGTATTTATTTTAGCTTATACTTGGCCTATAATGGTTGTTCTTTTAGGATTTTTTATATTAAAAGAACAACCGACCCTTAAAAAACTGATCGCTATTGTAATAAGTTTTTTTGGTATACTTGTCATAGTGACAAATGGTCATCTAATAAACTTAAACTTTTCAAACCTAAAAGGCGATTTAATGGCTTTATTTTATGCATTTGTGTTTGCGCTTTTTAGTGTTCTTGGCAAAAAATTTAAGTACGATCAAACATTTTCAGCAATGGTATTTTTTTTGTCTGCGCTTATCTTTATGGTACCGACTACGCTTTTCTTGTCAAATATTAAATTACCAACTCTAGGTGTGTGGTTTTGGCTATTTTTAAATGGATTCTTTATAAATGGCATAACTTACATTTTTTGGTTTAAAGCACTAAAAGCACCTACGCATATAGTATCAAATCTACTGTATTTAACACCTTTTTTATCTTTGATCTACATACATTTTTTTTTGGGCGACAAAATATTACTTAGCTCATTTGTGGGACTTGTTATAATTGCAAGCGGCATAATTATTCAAAGCATAAAGCTAAATTAAATCGCCATCGAGGCCGCGTATTTTCATAGCTTTTGTAGGACAGACTTTAACGCACAACTCACACGCAATACACTTATCTTTATAAAATTCAACCTTCATTGTTTGTCTATCGTCTATAATAAGCGCATCTGTGGGGCAAACACTCAAGCAATAGCCGCAGTGATAGCACAAATCATTATCTCTAAAAACTCTATCTTCAATGTTGGATATTTCTACGCCGTTTTCTATTAAATACTCTATGCCACTATTGTAAGCCTTCTCTGTGCCAATAAGCTCAAGTATCATTAAACCTTCTTTTTTGGGTGAAATTTTTGCTTCCATTACATTGAATGTTAAATCGAACTTTCTTGATAACTCGCATATAACAGGCCTACCTGCTGCTTTTTTAGAAAAGGTTAGTAAAACTTTTTTTGCTATCACTTTTTAGCCTCCTACTTCAATATCACCCCAAAAAGCTATCTTGCCATTACACACAAAACAACATCCAATCGTTTCTTTAAATGTCATTGCAAGATCGATTGCTTTTTGAAGATCGTTTTCATTTTTAATTATATTGCCACACGCGCTTGCCAAGCAATCACTAAAATACGCATCATGTGAAATAATAAGCGATGCATCGCTTGTCCCAAATGATAATGATGGTCCTACCTTAGCACTTGAAGTACAAATGCCATAGGGTCTGTCGGACTTTTTTAATATTATGTAAATATCGTTTAAAGGATTATCTTTACCTACATATAAACCTAAATTGGCATCTTTGTTGAGTTTTAAAAATATATCGCCACCATTTTCTACAATACATTCATCGCAGTATTTTAACAAAATTTTACCCAATTCTTCAGAAACTGCCCCAGCTACGCAAGCCATTGGACCAACACCTACAATCGAGGAAGTCTTTATCATCTTTTTAACTATTGGCGGTGCGCTTTTATCCTGCTTAACTGGTACAAGTGATGTAAAAAAATCCTTTGACTTTAAAATATAGCTTTCTAAATCCTTTCTTATTTTATACAATGCATCAAAAGCAAGTAACTTTAAATCTTTGCATGTTTTAATGAATAGATTACTCTCTTTTATCGTTATTTCAAAACTATACAAATTATCGTCCACATTTTGTCTATAAAATCTCAACATTTCACATACTTTAGTGGTTCATAATCGCTTGACTGCCCAATCAAACAAGCTGGATTTGTAATGTAAAATTTACCATCTAAGATCCATTTTTTCAGCTCTTCTGCTATCTCTAAAGCCATATAATAACTAGAAAGTGGCGTTGTAGGAACTTCTTTACCATTAACTGTTATTGTACCACTTCTTAGTTCTTTATATGTTACAAGGCCGTATGTTTTGCTAATTTTATTTGGATAATCGTACCCATAATCGTAAACATAGGCTTGTATATCTTCATCACTAACGCCGCAAAAAAATGCCATTTCTTCATTAATTATTGGAATTGGAATACCAATACCAATGCTAAGCGAAACACCGTATCCCAAAATAGATGCACCTTTTATGTATTTAGTATTCATTTGCTTCATATCACCTGCAACAGCCAATGTGCCTGCACCAGATTTTGGAAGACCTCTTTCGTTTCTTTCGGCATTTGGGTCATGCTGTGTACCTTGATAAATAACATAACCTATGCCACCACCCAAGAAAATTCTTGTGCCTATACCAATTGTTCTATAAAATGGGTCATTAAACAATGGTGATAATTCACCTGCAGAAGAATATGTCGCGTTGCTTATATTTGGCTTCAAAACGCCCATATATGTATAAATAGTTTTATCTGTTGTATTAATGGCAACAGAATAGTTTTGGTAAGCATTGCGAGGGTTTAGCAATGTAGCATCCCTTAGGTCAGCTATTGTAATTTCTTTTTCGAACTCTTTTGATGGGTAGCAATCAGTACCATAGCCTTCAGCCCTAAGATGTACTTTTTTACCAGCTATCAGATCTTCTATAACATGCCCGCCACCATAGTTAAATCTACCAGGATGCACACTATTTAGAGGATCGCCCTCCTTTACTGCAGTTGCTCCAATATAACAATCAACTGCCGCCACTCCACCGTATGCTTCTACATCATTAAACCACACTTTAGATGCTTTAATTTTTGGCTTTGTATGCCAGAAATTTATCAATGCACCGCTTGAGCACATTGTGCCAAAAGTGCCTGTGGTAACAATATCAACTTTCTTTGCAGCTTCTATNCAACCTTCCTTTCTTACTATATCTATCATTTCTTTTGCGTTAACTACTACAACCTCTTTTCTTTTGATTTTTTCGTTTATTTCCTCAATCGTTTTATTGACCTTAAATTCCACAGGGCACCTCCTTATCAATAATACAATTTGTTAGTATATTACTAACTAAATCNTTTGTCAAGACTCAGCTATATTTATCTTTTCAATATTCAAAGTTTTACCATTATAAATATTAACATCCACTATACAAGCATTTAACCTTAAATTATCTTTACATACATCAAACCTTGTAGGCATATATGTTATAAATTTTTCAATAATGCTTTCCTTTTTAAAACCAATAACCCCACCATGACAACCTGTTAAGCCTACATCTGTTATATAAGCAGTACCATCTGGTAAAATTTTTTCATCGTTTGTTTGCACATGCGTATGCGTGCCAAAACAAGCGCTTACCTTCCCATCACAATACCACCCAAAAGCCTGCTTTTCGCTTGTTGCTTCTGCATGAAAATCAATTATTTTTATTGTAGGTAGCAAGCTATCCTCTATCAACTGGTCCAATAGGATAAAAGGATTTTCAACTGGGTTCATAAAAATCCTGCCCAAAAAGCTAGCAACTAAGACTTTTATATAGTTTTTCTCTACAATTACGTAAGGTTTGCCTTTTGTATTTGGCATATTAAATGGTCTTGCAACCTTAGACATACTATCAATATTGACAAGAAAATCTTTTTTATCCCATACATGGTTGCCCGTTGTAAAAGCATCAAAGTATGGTTCTACAGCATCGTAGGTTTCTTTTGTTATACCAAAACCACCCGCTAAGTTTTCTATATTTGCTATAGAAATATCATAGGCGTAATTATCTTTTAGATAACTTAGTTTATCTATTGCAACTTTTCTTCCAGCATCTCCAACAATATCTCCTACAAACAAAATACGAATTGTATCAGTTTGCATACTCAATAGCCCTTAATTCTCTTATCGTGACAACTTTAACTTGGCCCGTATAAGTCATATTCCCCTTGATTTCTTCAGCAATTTCTTTTGCAGTTAAATATGCATCGTTGTCATTTGTAAACTGATCTTCAATAATTACTCTAAGTTCTCTACCTGCTTGTATCGCATATGCGTTTTTTACATTCTTGTATTTTTTTGCTATTTTTTCTAGCTCTTCTAATCGTTTTATATAGTTTTCTAAAACTTCCATTCTAGCGCCTGGCCTTGCAGCACTTAGTGTATCTGCTATCGATACAAGAACGCTTTCTATGCAGTTGGGCTCAACCTCACCGTGGTGTGACATTATGGCATTTATTACATACTCATTTTCACCGTACTTTCTTGCAATTTCAGCACCAATAGTTGTATGGGAACCTTCCATTTCTTGATCTGTAGATTTGCCAATATCGTGCAATAGACCAGCCCTTTTTGCTAATTTTATGTTAAGCCCAAGCTCAGCCGCCATTATGCCAGACATATAAGCTACTTCAACAGAATGAGCCAAAACATTCTGGGTATAGCTTGTTCTATATTTTAACATAGACAAATGTCTTGTTATCTCTGGGTGAAGATTTTCAATACCTAAGTCAAATATAAGCGATTTAACTTCTTCTATTGCTTCTTGCTCTAATTCTTGTCTAACTTTCTCGACTACCTCTTCTATGCGTGCTGGGTGGATCCTACCATCTTGTATTAATTTTTCTAAAGCAACTTTGGCAATCTCCCTTTTCTTTGCATCAAAACTAGATATAACTACAACCTCTGGCGTATCGTCAATAATTAGATCCACACCAGTTTCCTTTTCAAAAGATCTTATATTTCTACCTTCTCTACCAATAATTCTACCCTTCATCTCATCATTGGGCAAACTTACTGTAGAAATTGTCTTCTCCATAACAAAAGTGCTAGCCATTTTTTCCATTGTTAGACTAAGGATCTTTTGAGAAATTTTTTTGGCATTTTCGTTAACTTCTTCTTCAATTTCCCTAAGTCTTACAACAGATTCTTTTTTGGCAGATTCCTCTATCTGTTTAATCAAATATTCTTTTGCGTCCTCTGTGGTCATTTTAGCAATTTCTTCAATTTTTTTCTTTTGCTCATCAAGCAAGCTTGCAAGCTTTGCACTTTCTTCATCTAACATTTGCTCTTTTTCTTTTATTTCTTCAAGTTTCTTGTTTAATTGCTCTTGTTTGCTATCTAACTGAAACTGCTTTTTATCTAAAGTCTCCTCCTTTATCTGTAATCTTTTTTCCCACTTCTGAATTTCTTTTCTTTTTTCCCTAATTTCTTCATCAATTTGATTTTTTGCCGTAAGCGTATAATCTTTAACATCAATTTCAGCTTTCTTAAGCATATTTTCTCTTTCAATCTCAGCATTTTTAATAATGTCATCAGACTTTTGTTTTAAATATTCTTTTTTCTTGATTTGCAAAAAATACACACCTAAGTAGCCTATTACAAGACCCAATATTAATGTTAAAATACTAAATAATATCGTTGACATACCTATCTCCTTATCTCCTACACTTTAAAATTCTTTTTTCTGTTATAATGTAATTCATTGAAACATCAAATTTATCTTCTTTGATGTTGAAATTTTTAACCTGAAAGTCAAAACCTACACCAATTTTTAAGGCTTTTGAGTTTTGAAGTAGTTTATCGTAAAAGCCCATACCATATCCTATGCGATAACCTCTTTTGTCAAATGCCAAAGCAGGCACAATAAAACACTCAATTTGTTTTTTAAAAGCATAAGTACCACAAAAAGGTTCTAAAACAGAAAATTTGCCTCTTTTAAAACTTTTTGATTGCACAATGCGCAGTGTTTGTGCATTTATTTTTGTGAAAAAAATGTTAACATTGTTGGATATAAAAAAATTTGGCTGAACTTCGTTATTTATGGGGCTGTATGAAACTACATTCTTTATCTTTTTAAGCTTTATAAAATTTGCTAATTTTCTTGATATTAATAAACTTTTTAAAAATACAAACCTTTTNGTGCAAAGCCTTCTCTCGTTTAAAGCCTTACGCCTTAATTCATTCTTACTATATCTATAAACTTCCATTACAAACTTCTTTAAATTTATATTAAAGCCTAAGGTGCCGTGTGCGGATTTTTCCTAGAACCTAGCAATGATAAGTGGGTACCTCGAGAATAGCCTTAGAGTGCTTTTTCAAGCGCTTCAAGACTACCTAATACTGGCCCCCCATTGTTAGGTGTTGGCTCTAAGGAAAAAATGCATCGCGAACACCCAAGGCCAATTTAAATTTACCTAATGCCCTAATCCCTATTATATCAAAAAATACACAGATTTCAACATAAATATCAAACAATGCTGCTAATGTCATTTTCAGACAATACCTGTACATTGTTAGAAATGCAACATTTTATTGTTTCTTCTAAATTAGAAACTTTTATTATCATTACAGCATGATCTTTCGTTTTCGCAGAAAACCCATACATATATTCTATGTTAACATCACTTTCTTTTAAAGCCCTTAGAACTTTTGCTAAAGAGCCTGGTTTATCACTTATTGCTATGGCTAAAACTTCGGTCAAGCTTGCAGTAAAACCACTATTGTTAATGACTTCGTATGCAGATTCTGGGTTTTCGCAAATTAATCTTACTATACCAAAATCTGACGAATCGGCGAGGCTTATAGCTTTTATATCAATATTGCTATTGCCTAATACCTCAACTACATCCAATAATCTGCCGGGTTTATTTTCTACAAAAATAGAAATTTGCTTTATCCTTTTCATAAATTTGCCTCTATATTTTTCTTTTGTCTATAACACGCTTTGCTTTACCTTCACTGCGTTCTAATGTTCTTGTTTCAACAAGTGTAACTTTTGTGGTTATACCTAAAATGTCTTTAATATCTTTTTGTATCTGATTTTGCAAGCCTTGAAGTTTTCGAATTTCATCAGAAAATATTTTGCTATCAACCTCTACTTGCACTTCCAATGTATCGAGGTTGTTTATCCTGTCCACAATTAATTGATAATGAGGCGCAAGACCTTCGATCTCCATCAAAACAGATTCGATTTGACTCGGAAAAACATTAACACCCCTTATAATGATCATATCGTCACTTCTGCCTAGTATTTTTTGAATGCGCCTGTGCGTTCGACCGCATTTACAAGGCTCTTTAATAATTTTTGTAATATCTTTTGTTCTGTATCTGATTAATGGCATTGCTTGTTTTTTAATTGTAGTAATGACAAGCTCGCCTTCCTGGCCATCTTCTAGCGGTTCTTGTGTGTCTGGATCTATTATTTCTGGTATAAACGCATCTTCCCAAATATGTAAACCTTCTTTGGCCTCACACTCAATTGCCACACCTGGTCCCATTATTTCACTTAAACCGTAGATATCCATAGCATTGATGCGTAGCTTTTCCTCTAGTTTCTGACGCATGTTTTCGCTCCATGGCTCAGCACCGAAAACCCCCACTCTTAAGTTTATTTTATCAAGCAAACCCATTTCTTCGATTGTATCTGCAAGCAGTTGGGCATAAGAAGGAGTGGCTGTTAAAACGGTTGATTTAAAATCCACCATAATCATAATCTGCTTTTTCGTATTACCACCAGATATAGGGATTACTGCCGCACCTAATTTTTCTGCGCCATAGTGAGCACCAAGCCCCCCTGTAAACAAACCATAACCATAAGCGTTTTGTATAATATCCTTGCTTGTTGCACCACAAGCAACAAAAGACCTAGCCATTAATTGAGACCATTCCTCAATGTCGGCTCTAGAATAGCCTACTACTGTAGGCTTGCCTGTGGTGCCACTTGAAGCGTGTATGCGCACAATCTGATCTATTGGCATGCTAAACATACCGTAAGGGTAGCTGTCTCTTAAATCATCTTTTGTAGTAAATGGTAATTTATGTAAATCTTTTAGGGATTTTATGTCGCTGGGCGTAATGTTTGCTTTCCTAAAAGCTTCTTTATAAAAAGGCACAAGAGCGTAAACGCGCTCGAGTGTCTGCTGTAGTCTTTTGAACTGTAAAGCTTCTAAAGCTTCTCTTGGTAGCGTTTCTATTTCGTCGTCATAGATCATTAAGATAACCCTAAAAGTTTATCAATTTTAGCTTTGTCGAAACCTACAATTGCCCTTGAGCCAATAAGTACCACAGGCACACCAGTTTGACCCGTCATCCTGACCATATCTTCAGCCGCTTTTCGATCTCTTGAAACATCCACATCTTTAAAAGCAATACTGTTTTTTCTCAGGTAATCTTTTACCCTCGTGCACCACGGACAACTTGGTGTAGAAAAAACCACCACACGTGGTTGTTTTTTTATTGTATCTTTTTGTGTACTTTCCATAATACGCCAACCTCCTTTTTTAATTAGAATATATACATTATTGTAATCATTGTCAATTATGTAAATCTATTATTCTTATTGGTGTTTCAGTTAGTATTGGTATTAGTTTATTTACAGTGAAGTATTGATTAAAATTTAGTTTACTTTTTTGACATTAAGTATATAATTTAACACAAGTAATACTAAAAAGGAGGAATTTGAATGGGTGGAAGTAGTTACAAAAATTGGCAAGAAAAAACCTTAATACCCTACATCAAAAAAAACCCAACACGAAAAGAAAAGTTTAAAACAAGCTCTTATCTTGATGTAAAAGATCTATACACAGATAGTGATGTAGAAAACTATGAACAAAATTTAGGCTATCCTGGGCAATACCCTTTTACAAGGGGACCATACCCTACTATGTACCGCGGTCAATTTTGGACAATGAGGCAGTATGCAGGTTTTGGAACAGCCAAAGAATCAAACGAGCGGTATAAGTATTTGCTTAGACAAGGACAAACAGGCTTATCTGTTGCTTTTGATTTGCCTACACAAATTGGTTATGACTCAGACTCACCTATGAGTGAGGGAGAGGTTGGTAAGGTTGGTGTTGCAATAGACACTATTGACGATATGGAAACACTGTTTAGAGACATACCGCTTGATAAAGTTTCGACTTCTATGACAATTAATGCTACGGCTTTTATATTACTTGCCATGTATATAGTGGTAGGCAAAAAGCAAGGAGTTGATAAAAAACTTTTGCGCGGTACAATACAAAANGATATACTAAAAGAGTACATTGCTCGCGGAACTTATATTTATCCACCAAAGCCATCAATGCGCATTATCACAGATATTTTTGATTATTGCGCAAAAGAAGTGCCAAAATGGAACACGATAAGCATTTCTGGTTACCATATAAGAGAAGCAGGCTCAACTGCCGTTCAAGAAGTAGCTTTTACTTTAGCAGATGGTATTGAATATGTTAAAAGTGCTATAGAAAAAGGATTGAATGTAGATGAGTTTGCTGGAAGGTTATCGTTTTTTTTCAACGCACATAACGATATTTTAGAAGAAGTTGCAAAATTTAGAGCAGCAAGGCGCATGTGGGCAAAGATAATGAAAGAACGCTTTCAAGCAAAAAACGAAAAATCGCTAATGCTAAGGTTTCATACGCAAACAGGTGGCTCAACACTCACAGCTCAACAACCAGAAAACAATATCATAAGAGTAACGCTTCAAGCGCTAGCTGCAGTGTTTGGTGGTACGCAAAGCCTTCACACAAATTCAATGGATGAAGCCCTTGCTCTGCCTACTGAAAAATCCGTTCGTATTGCACTTCGAACTCAACAAATTATAGCCTATGAATCAGGCGTCGCAAATGTTGTAGATCCTCTTGGGGGTTCATATTATATAGAAAGCCTAACTGATACTATTGAAAAAAAAGCGTGGGAGTATATTAATAAAATAGATGAATTAGGCGGGATGGTAGCTGCAATTGAGCAAGGTTTTGTCCAAAAAGAGATCCAAGAATCAGCCTACCAGTACCAAATGGATATTGAAAATAAAGAAAGAATTATTGTAGGCGTAAATAGTTTTCAGATAGAAGAAGAGCCACCAAAGGATTTACTCAAGGTGGATCCAGCACTAAGGGGTGAGCAGATAAAAAACCTCCAAAGGGTAAAATCTCAGCGAGATAACTCAAAAGTTCTAAATAACCTCAAATTATTAAAAGAAGTTGCCCAATCAAATGAAAATATTATGCCAGTGGTTATTGAATGCGTTGAAAATTATGCAACTCTGCAAGAAATTGCTGATACCCTAAGGCAAGAATTTGGCGAATACAAAGAAAGTGTCGTAATTTGATGGAGGTATTTAAATGCAAAAAGTTAGAATTTTGATAGCAAAACCAGGCTTAGATGGCCATGATAGGGGTGCAAAGTTTGTTGCAAGAGCTCTGCAAGAAAAAGGATATGAAGTAATATATACAGGCATTAGACAAACACCTTTGCAGATTGCACTTGCTGCCGTTCAAGAAGATGTTGATTTTGTCGGTCTAAGCTTGCTAAGCGGTGCCCATAATGAACTATTCCCAAAAGTAGTTGAAGAATTGCACAATGCAGGAGCAGATGACNTTATCGTTTTTGGCGGGGGAGTCATACCTCAATCAGACATTGAGTTTTTAAAATCAAAAGGCATCAAAGCAATTTTTGGTCCTGGCACATCTATTAAAACAATTGTGGATTTTATTGAAAATGAGTCAAAGTCAAGAAATTCAAAAATTAGTTGATGGTGTTTTAAATAAAAAAACACGCTATATTGCCAAAGCTATAAGTTTTGTTGAAAATTCCGATTATAAGACAAAAAAATCATTTTTAAAAACTATTTTTTCATACACTGGCAAAGCTAAAGTCATTGGTATTACCGGATCGCCNGGTGCCGGTAAATCAACTATTACTGATAAGCTGATAAAAGCTTTTAGAGATGATAATAAAAGCGTTGCAGTGTTGGCAACAGACCCAAGCAGTCCGTTTACAAAAGGAGCATTGCTTGGCGATCGCATTAGAATGCAAAACCATACAACAGACCCATTTGTTTATGTAAGGTCAATGGCATCCCGCGGTGCACTTGGTGGTTTATCTGAAACCACAAAAGACGCTCTAAAAGTGCTTGATGCGGCTGGTTTTGATATTNTNATTATAGAAACCGTTGGTGTTGGTCAAAACGAGATAGATATAGTAAAGGTTGCTGATTGCGTAGTCTTGGTTTTTGCCCCTGGTTTTGGCGATGAAATACAAGCAATGAAAGCGGGCGTTATGGAAATAGCGGATATTTATGTAGTAAACAAAGCAGATCGNGATTTTTCTCAAAAGCTATTCAAAGAAATATCAGACATAGTTAATTTAAGCCAAAAGCAACCAAAACCACCTGTTTTAAAGACAATTGCCACAAACACTTTTAAAGAAAGCGCAGTAGAGTCCCTTAAAAAGGAAATTGTAAACTACCTAGACCATATTGAAACATCCAGTCATCTTGCAAAAAAAAGGCAATTATTTATCGAATCAGAACTAATTGATATAGTTACAAAAATAATGATTGATAAACTACTATCAAATCAAAATGTAAAAAGCTTTTTTGATAATAAAACTATCGCTCAAATTTACAACAAAGAACTAAACTTTTATACAATTATTGACAAAATTGTGGAGGCTATATGAAAAGCATTGACCATATAGGCATAGCTGTAAATAATTTAGCGCAGGTAATAGAGATTTATAAAGATATACTGGGGTTTGAATATTTAGGTGAAGAAATAGTTAAAGATCAAGGTGTAAAAATTGCAAAATTTGACTGTAATGGCGTTCATCTAGAGTTTTTGGAACCCATATCTGATGATAGCCCTATAAAAAAATTTTTAGAAACAAAAGGACAAGGTATACACCATATAGCCTACAAGTGCGATAATATAATAGAAAAAATAGAACTACTCAAGCAAAAAGGTATAAAGATGATTAATGATACACCAAAAGAAGGCTCAAACAACACTAAGATTGCATTTTTGCACCCAAAATCAGCAATTGTGCTAACCGAACTAGTACAAGGAGGTTAAAATGAACCCAACAAAAATAGTTGTAATAGGTGCAGATGCAGCAGGGGCAAGTGCAGCAAGCCAAGCAAAAAGAAGGCAAAAAGATGCACATGTTATTATGTTAGAAAAAACACAGGATGTTTCATACGGTGCTTGCGGCATGCCTTACATAATAGGCCTCAAAAAAGACATGGAAGAAGTGGTGGCTGTTAGTGCGAAAGAATTCAGGGAAAAACGCAACATTGATCTAAGGCTAAACGAAGAAGCCATTGGTATTGATATAAAAAAGCGTGTTGTGTTTGTAAAAAATAACCTATCAAATCACCAATATGAGCTAAACTACGATAAACTCATCATTGCAACCGGTGCAAAAAGCAATCTTCCTCCAATAGATGGCATAAATCAAGAAGGTGTTTTTTCCTTAAAAACTTTAGAAGATGGCAGAAAAATCAATAAGTATTTAAGTAGCGAAAATTGCAAAAAGGCAGTACTGATTGGTGGTGGTTTTATAAATTTAGAACTTGCAGATAACCTTAAAAAGCGTGGTTTAGAAGTAGTAATATTGGAAAAACTAGACAATATTTTGCTAGAATATAGCGATGAAATCAGACAAAAAGCAATTGAAGAATTGCAAAACAATGGTGTAAAACTAATTTGCTCTGTTGATATAGAAAAGATAGAATCACCTCTAAAAGTTTATTCCAATAAAGGCGCTTTTGAATGTGATATAGTCAATGTATCCACAGGATTTAAACCAAACACAGACTTTTTAATTGATTCAGGTTTAAGCTTTTTTCCAAATAATGCTATAGAAGTTGACCAAAAAATGAAAACAAATATAGAAGATGTTTTTGCTTGTGGTGATTGTGCGACAATTTATCATAGATTATTAAAAAAGAATGTATACTTTCCACTTGGCACAAACGCCAACAAACAAGGTAGAATCGCAGGCATAAATGCTACTTCTGGCAATGAAATATTTGAAGGCATAACTGGTACATCTGTGTTTAGGTTATTTGATTTGGGTATTGCAAAAACGGGATTAAGCGTTAAGCAATCTCAAGAAGCGGGGTTTGAACCAAAGGTAACTACTATCATTGCGAATGAAAAGGCACACTATCTACCAAATAACAAAGACATAATAGTAACTCTTATTAGTGATGCTAAAACAAAACAGCTACTCGGGGCTCAAATTTGCTCCTTTGATGGGATTTTGAGAATTAATGCTTTATCTGTTGCAATATATGCAAATTTGAAAGTTAGTGAGATTAAATATTTAGACTTTGCATACTCACCACCATACAGCGCAGTATGGGATGCAGTGCTCATTTGTGCCACACAGGCAGAAAAATAATTTAAAATTTTTTTTGAACTATTACAAAGGAGGCTACTAAATGGAAGACAAATCTCTCAAACAAGAGGCTCTAGAATACCACAGCATGGAAAAACCAGGCAAAATAGAAGTAATATACACAAAGCCCTTCAACAGCCAAAAGGATCTATCCCTTGCATACACACCAGGCGTTGCAGAAGTGTGCATGCAGATTAAAGAAAACCCACAGGATGCATACAAGTACACTACAAAATCAAACCTCGTAGCGGTTGTAACAAACGGCACAGCCGTACTTGGGCTAGGAAACATTGGATCGCTAGCAGGAAAGCCTGTAATGGAAGGTAAAGGCAACCTGTTTAAAAAATTCGCAGACATAGATGTATTTGATATAGAACTAAACGAAAAAGACCCAGACAAAATCATAGAAATTGTAGCTGCGCTTGAGCCTACATTTGGCGGTATAAACCTTGAAGACATAAAAGCACCAGAGTGCTTTTACATAGAAGACGAACTCAAAAAGAGAATGAACATACCCGTCACGACGACCAGCACGGCACAGCTGTGGTCTCTGGCGCAGCTCTTTTAAATGCTTTGGAAATTAGCCAGAAAAATATTGAAGGAATAAGAGTAGTGATAAGCGGTGCAGGTGCTGCTGGTATTGCNTGTGCTAAGTTTTATGTAAGTCTTGGTGTAAAAAAAGAAAACATAATTATGGTAGACTCAAAAGGCNTNATATACAAAGGCAGAACAGAAGGTATGAACCCATACAAAGAACTTTTTGCGACCAACCTACCTGTTAGGACACTCAAAGAAGCCATAGAAGGTGCTGATGTGTTTTTTGGTCTATCACAGCCAAACTTGCTTACAAAAGATATGGTAAAATCCATGAATGACTATCCGATCATTTTTGCTATGGCAAACCCAATGCCTGAAATTACATACGAAGAAGCAAAAGAAGCTAACCCTAACGCCATTGTGGGCACAGGCCGAAGCGACTACCCAAACCAGATAAACAATGTGCTTGTGTTTCCGTTCCTATTTAGGGGTGCGCTAGACACTATGGCCAGCACTATCAATGAAGAAATGAAAATAGCTGCTGCAAAAGCTTTAGCAAACTTAGCCAAAATGGATGTGCCAGAAGGTGTGCTTAAAGCCTACGGTTTATCCAACCTCAAATTTGGCCCAGACTACATCATACCAAAGCCATTTGACCCAAGAGCGCTGATTTATGTCTCAAGTGCTGTTGCACAGGCTGCCATTGACTCCAAAGTAGCAAGAATAGAAAATTTTGATATCTTAGAGTACAAGAAAACATTAGAGTTAAAACTCGACAAAACAAGATCCATAACACGCTACATTTACGAAAAAGCCAAAGAAAACCCAAAGAGGGTTGTATTTACAGAAACCACAAACCCAAATATCCTAAGAGCTGTAGAAAATGCATTGGAAGAAGGCATAGTCTATCCCGTATTTGTAGGCTCAAGGGCCAGAACAAAAGAATTTGTTGTTGAAAAAATAAAAGAGTTAGGACTAAAAGAAAGCATTATAGATAAAATAGAATTCATAGACCCTATGCAAGCACCCAAAAGACTCCACTACATTGAAAGGCTAATTGAGATAAGGCAAAGGAAAGGCATTACAAAAGAAGAAGCAACCTACATTATAAACCACAGACCAAATGTATTTGCCACAATGATGGTAAGAGAAGGTGATGCCGATGCGCTGCTTATTGGCGAAACCTACAACTACCCAACAGTCATAAAACCCATCTTGCAGGTTACAGAAAAATCGCCTGAAACCCCTGTTGCAGGTATATACATAATGGTCATTAAAAACCGCATATACCTATTTGCAGACACTACAATAAACATAAACCCAGATTCACAAACACTAGCAAGCATTGCAGTTGAAACAGCCAAATTCTACACAGACCTAACAAATGCTGAACCTGTTGTGGCGCTGCTTTCGTTTTCAAACTTTGGCAGCAACGAGCAGCAAGAAGCTGTAAAGGTTAAAAAAGCCGTTGAGATTGCAAAGTCAATGAACCCAGAGCTCTTAATAGAAGGAGAAATGCAGGCAACAGTGGCAAGCGATGTAGCCCTAAGGGATGATTTCTACCCATTCAACACTATAAAAGGCAGACAAGCAAATGTATTCATTTTTCCAAACTTAGACGCAGGTAATATCTCATACAAGCTTATGTACAAACTAGGCGGGGCATACCCCATAGGACCAATCTTACTTGGCCTTAAAAAGAGCATACATGTGCTTGAGATGGGATCTCCTGTTAGAACCATTGAAGACATGATAGCTTTAGCTGTATTTGATGCTCAAAGGAAAGAAAAGAAAAATGGTAATGATAAATCTTAAAACTCTGAGGCTAAAGCGAAGAAATTTGCTTTTATCCCAGAATTTAAAAGTACTCTAGCACACTCATTAATAGTTGATGCTGTTGTTAAAACATCATCAACTATTAATACTTTTTTGAATCTTTTCGCCTTTGGGTTAACTATAAAAGCATTTTTTAGGTTATTTTGACGCTCAATCATTTTTAACTCAACTTGCTGTTTGGTTTGTTTTGTTTTTTCAAGCATATTATAACATACTGGAAGACCTGAAAATTTACTTAATATTTTAGCTATAATAACAGATTGATTGAAGCCTCTTTTCTGTAAGTCTTTTTTGTGCATAGGAACAGCAACAAGTGCTTCAACTCCATCAAAAATACTTAGATCAATATATTTTTGAAAATTTTTTATTACATTTAAATAATAAAAGTGACCATAGAATTTAGACCATTTTATTAATTGAGCAACTTTTTGATTATTGTAAGACCAAAGCACAAAACCTTTTTCATAGTAATGTTTCTGCGAGCAGTTAGAACATAAAACAGTACTCTGGTTAACAGGTTTTGAGCATTTTATACATCTTTGACCACTATATACAATCTCAGACGCACAATTATCGCATAAATAACCACTTTTGATTGGTTTTTGACAAAAAATACAAACAGAAGGAAAGATAAGATTTTTAAAATTACCTATGAGATTCGATAATATGCTTACACTTAGCACAGTATTTTGCTGTAGGTTTTGCTTTTAATCTTTCGATTTCTATGGGCTCTTTGCACCTTTCACATATACCATATGTATTGTTTTCCATTCTATAAAGTGCTTCTTCTATTTCGATTAACTGAGCTCTATCTTTTTCTATCAAGTTATATGTGAGATCTTTGTAAGAAATGCTGTTTGAAAAGTCACCTTCATCACCACCTTCAAAACTTTTTACGCGGTCGCTATTGTCTTTTATACGTTGTTGAATTTCACTTCTTANATATATTAATCTACTTTTAAGCTCGTTTAAGATTTTTTCGTCCATACCAAACCCCCAAAAAATCTCTTACTAATTAAAGCTTATTTTTACAATTTGTCAAGTAAAATTATCTATGCTATACTTTTAATATGTTATCAATACTATTTATTGGTTTGGTTTTTGTTTTTACTAAAATATTTGGTGATGGGCTAAAACCTTTTGGCATACCACAGCTAATAACTTATGTAACTTTGGGTATTGTGCTTGGTCCATGTGTTTTGAATCTTATTAAACCAAATGAGGTATTTTTTATTTTTGCAGAGATAGGCATATTGTTTTTACTTTACGAATCTGGTCTTGAAATAAACCTTAAATCTGGGCTAAAAACAAATTTAAACGGTGTTTTGGTTGCGATAATAGGCTCTTTTGTACCGTTTTTTCTTGCACTGCTTATTGCTAAGCCTTTAGGTTATAGCGAAAACGAATCAATTTTTTTGGCAGGAAGCCTCGTAGCAACTAGTATTGGCGTTACACTAAAAACTTTTATGGATTTAAAAAAACAACACACAACTGTTGCAAATATAGTTTTGGTTGCTGCTGTAATAGACGATATAATTGGCATTATAATGTTGCTTTTAGTATCAAATTTTGCACAGACAAAAACTATAAATTTTGAAATTGCTCTAAGTGTTATAATGTATGCAACTATGCTGTTTCTTTTGGTACCTCTAATAAAAATTATTTTGAAAAATTCCATTAATCTATGTTTTGATAAGGACCCAATGTATATTAGTTCTATAATATTTTTTGCTATCATAGCCTATTCTTTTGTCTCATACAAACTCGTTCATCTAAATATTTTAGGTGCATTTATTATTGGTTACAGTTTGCAAACGCTAAAGTTGTCTAAAACTAAAGAAATTGATAATTTATTTAAAAAATCAAAATCGCAACTAAAGACATTGCAAGACTTTTTTGAACCTTTTTTCTTTGTTTACATAGGCTTATCTTTTGATTTAAATAGTTTGGACTTCTCTGAGCTTGGCAAATTCATTGGCTTTTTGTTTATCTTTTTAGCAATAGCAATATTTGGCAAGCTAATAAGTGGGTTTTTTATAAAAGGTTTTTACAATAAATTAGCTATCGGACTTTCTATGATACCAAGAGCCGAAGTGGGTTTAATTTTTGCCACAATAGGCAAATCCAGTGGCATCTTAAACAATGAGATATACGCTTTAATTGTATTAATATCACTACTTACTACACTGATTGCGCCTTTTGGTTTACAGCTTATCCACTCAAAAATTTCTTGACAAAGAAAAATGACCTAATGTATAATGCAAACGGTTTTTGAAAAGGAGTTATTTAATGGATATTCCCAACTCGTGTAAAAAAAATTATATATAGCAGGTGAGTAACCCTAACATAAGCTCACCTGCTTTGTTTGCAATTGGAGGTGAGTTTATGTTGGGGTTATCAAGTTTCTCAAATATAAATTTTGATATAGTTAAAAAAAGAAGTTTGATTGCGGATTTTGTATTCATCTTCTTGCTATTGAGCGTACTATACATCGTTACTCACTATGCACATCAAGCCACATCTAATATAAACTATGAAGCAAAAATTAGCCTTTCAATAGGCTCATTAATAAAATATAGTCTTTTTTCGTTATCAAGGGCACTTATAGCTTTTGCGTTTTCATTTGTATTTACCATTTTTTACGGATACTTTATGTATAAAAACAAAACGGCAGAAAAACTGCTCTTGCCGATTTTAGATATATTGCAAAGCATACCTGTACTGGGTTTTTTACCTGCTGTAGTGCTGGCACTTATTGCACTATTTCCAAAAAGCAACACTGGCCTTGAACTTGCAAGCATCATTATGATTTTTACAGGCCAAGTGTGGAATATGGTTTTTGGTTTCTATGGGACATTAAATAGCATACCCCAAGAATTTAAAGAAGTAGCAAGCGTCTATAAACTAAGTTGGTTTCAAAAATTTAAGTGGATAGAGTTTCCTACAACAATCTCCTCGCTTATTTGGAATAGNATGATGAGCATGGCTGGCGGATGGTTTTTCCTTATGGTATGTGAAGAATTTTCTNTTGGNAATAAAAATTTTCGTTTAGAAGGTTTAGGTTCTTATATGTCTGTGGCTGCAAGTGATGGAAACTATCTAGCTATGTTCTATGGTATTTTAGCTATGATNATTATTATTGTTGCGCTTGATCAATTAATTTGGCAACCACTAATTGCATGGTCTGAAAAATTTAAAATTGAGTATACTCTCACTTCAAAGCCTAAAGAATCATGGTTTTTAAATTTGCTTATAGATTCAAATATCATAGAATTTACAAGAAATATTTACAATAGAGCTTCGGTATGGTTATCAGAAAAATTAGAAAATTTCAAAAGACAAAAAAAGAAAACAAAAAAGACAAAAAAAGGTGGGTTAGCTAGTATTTTGGCAAATGCAACTTTAGCGTTAATCGTAGCTTTTATTTTGTTTGCAAGCTATAAAATCATTATAATGATTCAAAATATACCAAAAGAAACATGGTTTGATATATTTAAATCCGATTCTTATACATTAACAAGAGTTTTAATTACAATCGTAATAGGTTCTCTCTGGACAATACCATTTGGTATATACTTAGGCTTATCTCCAAAATTATCAAAAATACTGCAACCAGTTATACAAATTACTGCAAGTTTCCCTGCTCCTATGTTGTTTCCTGTTTTAATAGGCTTATTTTACGCTTTGAATGTGAATTTAAGCTATGGGAGTATAATTTTAATGCTTATGGGCACGCAGTGGTATATACTATTTAATGTTATAGCAGGCGCTATTAATATACCATCTGAGATGATTGAGATGGGTAAAGTTTTTAAGCTTTCTTTATGGGAAAAATTTAAATCAATTTATTTTAAAGCTATTTTTCCATACCTTGTAACAGGATGGATTACGGCAGCAGGTGGCGCATGGAATGCATCTATCGTGGCAGAATATGTCACCTTTAAAAATCAAACAATAGCTACTGTTGGCATTGGTTCGCTCATTAGCAAAGCAGCTAATGGCGGGCAAATTTCATTGCTAGCTGCTAGTGTTTTGGTAATGGCGTTAACTGTAGTGTTTTTTAACAAGCTAGTATGGAAAAACCTTTATAAACTATCGCAAAACTACAAAGTGAGGTGAAAATGGATATTATTTGCAGTGTAGAAAACGTTTCACAAAGCTTCAGTTTATCAACAAAACAGTCATTAGAAGTACTAAAAAATATCAGTTTTGACATATATGAAAATGAAGTTGTATCAATATTAGGTCCATCTGGGTCTGGAAAGTCCACATTATTGCGTATGATTTGTGGTATTTTAAAACCATCTAGCGGCAGTGTATTTTATAAGGGAAAATTAATAGATAATATCAACCCAAATGTTTCAATGGTTTTTCAAAATTTTGCATTATTGCCCTGGCTAAATGTTGAAGAAAATATAAAATTAGCCCTAAAACCTTTGAATTTAGATAAAAACGAGATTGCAAAACATACAAAAACAGTTATAAGAATTACAGGACTAACGGGCTTTGAAGAAGCCTACCCAAAAGAACTCTCAGGAGGCATGCAACAAAGGGTTGGCGTAGCTAGAGCTTTAGCTGTGCAGCCAGAGTTATTGCTGATGGATGAACCATTTAGTCATGTAGATACGCTTGTTGCAGAATCTTTAAGATCAGAATTAATAGATATCTGGCAGTTAACAGAAAACCCAAAATCTATTCTTATCGTAAGTCATGACATTAAAGAAGTTGTGTATTTAAGTGACAAAATTATTTTACTTGGCGGTAAGCCTACACAAATCAAAACTATTATCGAAAACAAACTTCCAAGACCTAGGGATTATAGAAGCATCGATTTTTTAAATATGGTTGATTATATCCATGATATCATTACAGCAAGCGATTTGCCTGATATACCAGAAGCCATTGAAACACAACAAAAAGAAAACTTTTTTGAAGCCTTACCCGATGCATCCCCTGGTGAAATTGTTGGNTTGCTAGAATTTTTAGACTCGCATGGGGGCTATGATGACATATTCCACATAGCTGTAGAACTAAATAGAGAATTTGGAGATATAATAAAAATTACAAAGGCTGCTGANTTGTTGGATTTTGTTGATACACCTAAAAGAAGTATTGTATTTACAACAATTGGCAGGAGATTTATTGAATCTGATATAGAGCAGCGTAAACAGATCTGGAAAAAAGAGATTCTTGATTTGAGATTGGTAAGACACCTTTTTGATATGGTTAAAAATTCAGATAAAGAATTTTTATACAAAGAAGATATTATTAATGAAATTAGCAATAGATTGCCCCAAGAAGATCCAGAGAAAATTTTTAAAACTTTTATTAGCTGGACAAGGTTTGCAGATTTATTAGCCTATGACAGCGAAACAGAAGAGGTAAGTTTACAGTAAATGATAAACGAAAATGGCATAATTGTTAAAAAAACAAACTTTCAAAAAATCAATTTCGTTAAAATTGTGACACCTAAAGGCAAAATGGATGCTGTTATTTATGGCAAAAAACAAATAAATTTGCTTTATATCTTTAACTTTGAACTAGTAGAGACAAATAAAAAAAATTTATATACTGTGCGCAAATTTAACATAGTAGAAAAATTTGAACAACTAAACACTAAAGAAAAGTTATTGGGGGCTGTTTTTGTTGTAGATGTAGCAAGTCAAATTGATGTTGATTATAATTTTATTGTCAATACAATTAAATCATTGGAAAAAGACAACATTAGAGTATGCCTAAAAAACTTTTTAGTAAAAACACTGCTGGATAACGGCATTTATAAAAATAATATTGATGATGATATAAGCAACATGGCATTAGAATTAGAAAAATATCTAGGGAAAAAACTAAAGGTAGGCTTAAATGAAGTGTTTACTGCAACGCGTTAGTTATGCTAAAGTTTACATTGAAAATAAACTATATTCGCAAATAGATAAAGGCTTATTGGTGCTTGTTTGTTTTTGCGTTAATGATGCTGATAAAGACATAAATTTAATGGTAAAAAAAGTTATTAATTTAAGGATTTTTGAAGACAACAACAAAAAATTTAACCTTTCACTTAAAGACATCAAGGGCTCAATAATGCTTGTTAGTCAATTTACACTTGCAGCAGATACAAAAAAAGGTAATAGGCCGTCTTTCTTTGATGCAATGGAACCAACTAAAGCTATAGAACTTTACAATGAAATGGTTGAGAAATTCAAAAACAATGGTATAGCAACCCACACTGGAGTTTTTGGTGCTTCTATGCAAATAGAACTACTAAACGATGGACCTGTTACAATAATGCTTGAAACTTAAAGGGCTCTAAATCTGAATTTAGAGCCCAAAAATAACTTACTCAATTACAACCAATTTCGCATCAGCCGCTATATTTTCTCCTTCTTTCACAAAAAGCTCTTTTACTTCTCCACTCTTTGGTGCCTTAATTTCGTTTTGCATTTTCATTGCCTCAAGTATAAGCAATATATCGCCTTCTTGCACNCTATCACCAACAGCTACTTTGACGCTAATTACTCTACCTGGCATATCTGATTTTAATACTTGCTTACCTTCTACAACACCACCGCCCCTGCGCTGCAACAATTTNGCTTTCATTTCGTCTATAACATTTATTTTAAATAAGTCACCCTCTGTTAACACATGGTAGTTATTTTCGCCTTTATAATCAATATCCGCTTCAAAAGACTCATTGTTTATAAGCAAAGAATAAACACTGCCTTCTGTTAGCCTTGCGTCTACAACATAAGATTTATCATCTATATATACTTCAAATTTGTTAGCTTCAATCTCTTTAACAAGCACTTTGTATTCTACGTCATCCATTTTTACTAAATAAGCCATATGTCTCTCCTTAATTTTTTTAAGAGGTCTTATAAATATCGCCGAAGCTCAAACCCAGCATTGCAGCCCTTTTACCTGCCTCTTTCCAAGGACTTCCTGCACCGCATGTTTCTTTGAATATTAAAAGTTTGTTTTTAAGTGATTTCTCTCTTAAATACTCTGCAATAGCAGCAGCAGCGATTGCAGCTACGGAAGAGCCCTCTCTTGGCTGTGGTTTTTCTAACACTTCTTTGTCAACAAAATCCGTGCTTATGTTGCCATCAATAAAATCTTGGTTTCTAAGCACTTTTTGATGAAATGGAATGGTCGTTTTAATACCTTTTACAATAAATTCGCTTAAAGCTCTCTGCATTCTAGCTATTGCTGCATTTCTATCCTTTGCCCAAACAAGTAGTTTTGCAGCCATCGGATCGTAATAAATCGGTATTTCTGCGCCTTCATAAACACCTGTATCGACCCTCACGCCGGGACCACCTGGCAACCTTAAACCTTCAATAATACCGGGGGATGGCATAAAGTTTTTATCTGGGTCTTCGGCATAAATTCTACATTCAATTGCATGCCCATATTGTGTTACGTCTTCTTGCTTAATTGGCAAAGGTTTTCCCTCTGCTATACCAATTTGCAATTTCACAATATCAATNCCTGTAACAAGTTCCGTTACAGGATGCTCAACCTGAACTCTTGTGTTTACTTCAAGAAAATAAAAATTCATATCTTTATCTACTAAAAATTCAACTGTGCCTACGCTATCATAATCTGCAGCTGCAACTGCCTTAACGGCAGCTTCTCCCATTTTATATCTTACTTCATCGTTTATTGCCATTGAGGGAGACTCTTCTATAACTTTTTGATGTCTCCTTTGGATTGAACATTCTCTTTCAAATAAATGTATACCTGTACCGTATTTGTCGCGCGCAATTTGAACCTCAACGTGTCTGGGTTTTTCTATTGCTTTTTCTATATACATCCTATCATCACCAAACGCATTCAAGGCTTCGCCTTTGGCTAAATCATACACTGCTTTAAATTCATCTTTTGAGTGTATGAGTCTCATGCCTTTGCCACCGCCACCAGCTGATGCTTTAAACATAATAGGGTATCCTATCTCGTCTGAAATTCTTAAAGCATCATCTAAGTCTTTTACAGGATCTTTAATACCTGGCACAATAGGCACATCTGCTTGTGCCATTTTTTGCCTTGCGCGTGTTTTATCCCCAAGTATATACATTGACTGGGTGTTTGGACCTATAAATGTAATATTGCTTTTGTTGCATGCATTTACAAATTCAGAATTTTCTGCCAAAAAACCGTATCCTGGATGAATTGCATCGCAGTTGCTTTTAAGCGCTACTTCTATGATTTTATCAATTCTCAAATAACTCTCAGCAGCAGGAGCAGGGCCAATGTAGTATGCCTCATCTGCATATCTGACATGCAAAGCGTTTCTGTCAACTTCTGAGTAGACTGCTACAGTTGTGATACCCATTTCTCTGCATGCCCTACAAATTCTGACGGCTATCTCGCCTCTATTTGCAATCAGTACTTTTTTAAATTTCTTATAACTAACCATTTTTCCTCCTATAGTGGAATATTGCCATGTTTTTTGGGTGGATTTGATTCTCTTTTATTTTTTGTTAACTCTAAAGCCTGGATAAGTTTCTGCCTAGTCTGAGCTGGATCAATAATTTCATCGATATAACCAAGAGAAGCTGCTATATATGGGTTTGCAAATTTTTCTCTATACATTCTAACAATTTCAGCTTTTTTCTCTACAGGATTTTCTGCTTCTTGAATCTCTCTCCTAAATAATATATTAACAGCACCATCTGGACCCATAACAGCAATTTCTGCGATAGGGTAGGCATAATTTATATCTGCCCTAAAGTGCTTTGAACCCAACACATCATAGGCTCCACCATAGGCTTTTCTAACAATCAATGTAATCTTTGGCACAGTAGCTTCAGCGTATGCATAAAGTAGCTTTGCGCCATGAATAATAACGCCATTGTGCTCTTGTGCAACGCCTGGCATATAACCTGGCTGATCTTCGAAAGTAATGATTGGAATATTAAACGCATCGCAAAATCTAACAAACCTTGCAGCTTTTATCGCAGATTTGTAGTCTAGTGCACCGGCAAAATACATAGGCTGGTTTGCAACAATACCAACGCTCCTACCACCTAGCCTTGCAAAACCTATTATAATATTTTTTGCGAAATTTTCTTGTATCTCAAAAAAATAATTTTCATCAACAACCTTTTTTATAAGATCTTTTATATTGTAAGGTTTGTTTGGGTCTGAAGGTATAAGATCNTAAATAGATTCTTCCTGTCTGTTTATTGGGTCATCTGTAGGAACAAACGGTGCCTCTTCCATATTGTTTTGCGGTAAAAACTGTAATAATTCTCTAACCAACATCAATGCATCTTCGTCNTTTTCAGCAGCAAAATGGGCAACTTGCGTTTTTGTCGTATGTGCTTCAGCTCCACCAAGCTCTTCTTTTGTTATCTTTTCACCTGTAACTGCTTCTATGACATCTGGGCCAGTAATAAACATAAAGCTTGTGTTTTTTACCATTATTGTAAAATCTGTTACAGCCGGTGAATATACAGCACCACCTGCNGTTGGACCCATAATAACAGAAATTTGCGGTACAACACCAGAAAATAATGTATTTCTTAAGAATATATCAGCATAACCACCCAATGATTCTACGCCTTCTTGGATTCTTGCACCACCAGAATCGTTTAAACCAATTACGGGTGCCCCAGTTTTAGCTGCTAAATCCATGACTTTGCATATTTTTTTTGCATGCATACTAGAAAGAGAACCACCAAAAACTGTAAAATCCTGACTAAAAACATAAACCAACCTACCATCTATTGTGCCATAGCCAGTCACTACACCATCACCATATATTTTTTGTTTTTCCATGCCAAAATCGGTGCATCTGTGCACAACAAACTTATCTAACTCAACGAAACTACCCTCATCCAACAATAAGTTAAGTCGTTCCCGTGCTGTTAATTTGCCTTGAGCGTGCTGTTTTTCAATTCTTTGCAGACCACCGGCAATTTCTGCTTCCAGCTCTTTTTCTTTGAATTCCTTTAGCTTATCTTTCATTTACTCCTCCTATAAAGAATATACAATCTTCCTAATTTATACTAAGTTTATTAAATTTTGTCAATATTTTTGCTTATTTATTTTACAGAGTTAATAATATTTAGAACTTCTTGTGTATTTTTACAATTATTTATATAAGAATTAATTAACTTTGCATTTTTGTAGCCACTCAAATACTTATGTGCAAATTTTCTAAACAACTTAAAGGCATATTCTCCATACTCTTGGATCATTAAATTAAAATGTCTTATCATCAAAGATTTGATGTATTCAGTGTCCTTTTTGCTATCTTGTTTATTTATTAAATCTTCAAATATATAAGGTTTTTTTAAAGCAGCTTGACCTATCATAAAATACCTACAACCAGTAATTTTCTTAACCTCTTTTAGCGTTTCATAAGAATCAATACTGCCGTTTGCTACAACGGGTATCGAAAGTTTACTACAAACACTTGCTATATGTTCATAGTCGACGCTTGAGCTATAAAAACCATTTCTTAAACGGGCATGTATTGTTATCAAATCGCAACCAGCATTTTCTAAATCCTTATAAAACTGCATATCATTTATATTATCTGAATCAAAACCCATTCTAAGTTTCACGCTTATGGGCTTTTTTATATGATTCTTTAGTGATTCTATGATACTAATTAAATGCTTCTTTTCTTTAAGTAAGTACGCCCCTGCTTTTGCCTTTACAACTTTAGGTACAGGACACCCTGCATTAATATCAATAATATCGCACATAGGCTCAATCTTTTGAGCAGCTTTAACAAACAGATCTATCTCGTGGCCAAATAGCTGAATAGCAAAAGGCATTTCATTATCGTTTCGCCTAGCTAGAAAAAAAGCTTTGGGGTTATTGTAACAAATTGAGTTAATGGAGATAAGCTCACTAACGGTTAAACCTGCTCCATACTCTTTTGCTATTTTTCTAAATGGTTTATCTGTATAAGATGCCATTGGAGCTAAAAAATAGCAAGAATTAAAAGTCATTTATTCATAGATTCTAAAAAGTCTTTATTGCTTTGTGTTTTTGAGAGCTTTTCAAGCAAGAATGACATAGCATCAACATCATTCATTTCCATAAGAACTTTTCTTAGTATCCATAATCGATTTAAATCGTCTTTTGGTATAAGCAACTCTTCTTTTCTTGTCCCGC
>JGI24721J44947_10002408_pt1 | contig 26765 bp, 15 predicted proteins | sample YelNatPaOPGAMG01_FD_44947 | JGI IMG/M metagenome (IMG submission 44947) | reverse complement strand
CGCAATCTTCTCTGTCTTGGCCACTGGTTTTGTTGCATCGTGCGTCTTCAGCGCTTCAGTACAATGCTTACACCGAGTACCAAAAAATGCTCTCTCAATCACGCTAAACATAAAGTTGGTGGACGCTCCAGAGGCACAACGCTGTCCCGCCTACTGATCAAGGCGTTCACGATTCGGCGAAGAAAGCGCTTGCTTGTATTGTCGCCGGTAGCATCGCACCATAGGAAGTGTCTCAAAGTCGGTTGCTTCTTCGAATGACGGTCAATCAAGCTACAGCGCACCCTCTCATCCGGCGGTCTCTGTTTCACACGCTTCTTCTCCTTTACCAGTTTCAGCGTGCACCCGCGCTCATGGTGCATATCCATCCTTCCGGACGTATCGATAAGCACTCTAGGGATCCGATTCCTGCACTCGTTGCACGGACTCGTCGAAGTTGCAGGAGTGCCGCAGTTGCGTACTAGAAAACGCCCAGCGTCACGGACTACCACCATACGACGCGTACTATCGGCCGTGTCGCTTTCCAACTCGTCGAACAGCTTTGCAACTGCTCGCTCGTTGCCATCAAATAACCGAAACCTTCGACATCCATAGCACCATCTCGTGTACCACTGCCAACGTTCATCCGCATAAGCCTCGTAGACGATCAGGTGCGCTCTGACTGAACCGCACAAAGCATTCCGCACTGCACGATATGGTGTTCCGAGCACAGGACACCTCGTGACACGCTCACTGGACTTGTTGACATGTCTCCTGCCGTGCATGATACCCGCATCTCGATGCTATGGATTCTTGGAAACGTTCACGAGCTTCGAATGCTTTCCATTCGGATCATTGGCTCCCTCCTCCTGAGTTTGAGACACGGCACCGGCGATGTCGGTTTTCAACACGGGATGCACGCCCACGGCAGCGTCTTTCGCTTTTTCATGTGCTTTGAAAGGTTAAATGCGAGTCCCTGTGTTTGACTCAGGCCTAGTTTTCACAAAGCGCGTACAAATATAGATGCCGTCGTTCTCCATCATCCCTATAAACAACAAAACTTGAACGGGAACTTCCGATGTTCCTCGTAAAGCTGCTCATAAATATCATACTTGCTCGCAGAGCCAGGCTTCTTCTTCTCCGTCTCCTTTACTGGACGCAGTTGCCTGGATGGAATCGCTATCATCCTTATGCAATTTCCTTGAGATTCAGACGCAATTTAAGATCCGTAGCACTGAAACTCGCCTTTTTCATCGATGTATACCACATTCCCCAGGTAAATCGTCGTGGACACCTCCGTCGCGACTAGGCGCGCGGACCGAGGCATGTACTTCCACTCCCCCCAGCGGTTGATCACTGAAGCGATCGACCAGCACGAAGATGGTGAACCCCGAGAATGACGTGTCGAAGAACAGAGTCACGGATGCGAACGGCTTGTCGACTGATCCCGGAGCCGAAACAAAAGCGACGTTCTACCACAGAGGAGACGCATTGAACTCTGTGCATTCGGGCGCTGAAGCTGGCACTGTGAGCAACACTCCGCCAACCGCAGCTGCGTATGCCTGCACCGTATGGAGTGATAGAGCACGACCTTGTCAATGACTTGGACAGAGGCATGCGGATTAGGGACGCCACGAAATGTCCTCCGATGAAGAATCAGGTATTGGATGACCCTGGTTGCACCACGATTCGTAGGCGAACACATGGCGACATCGCTGCCGAGGCTGATGTTGTCAGCATGCCCGCTAGTTTCTTTTCTACGAACAGCGTTGTCCACTCTTTGGGTACGCATGTTTTGGTCTATTACTTCTTCCGAATACAGTTGCATCGAGTGCCGCGAAATTATTATCTATTATACGAAGCGTTCGCGTTTCTCTACTCCATGGAGAGAGAGAGCTCTGCATAGCACGACGCTCTCCAGATATCATTGAGTTTTTGTCATTGTCCAGCAGTGTCGTGCTATCATCGTTCTTATCAACAAGACGGAATCCTCGTATNCTGTGCAGTCTTCGGTGGCACTTGATCGATACCTTCGAAAGAATCGACGAGCAGATAACCACGTAGACCANGTCTGATTAGCTCTGTCNTGGGTACACAACATGCAGAACGTCGACGACAAGAGGGGTTTTTCAGCCACCTGCTCACCATAGAATGACTGACTNGTGCGCGCAAACCCGTTTTTACACAAGCCAGCAATGACGGCTTCAAGGCTTTTNCGCAAGCGTTCGCCAGTCGACAAGAGGCATTCGCTTTGTTGATCACCATCGAGAGTAAANCACNAACGAAAATNCTTGAGCGCCGCGCTGATACAGGTCGTTCTGAATGCACTACGCTGCATCCAAAGGCATCTTTTCGGATGGATTCGAGTACCCTGGAAATGATCGACATTCCCCCAAGTCCAGATGCATTGGATCCATGCATTCGCTGAATCGGTATTTCTTGAGATGCCCGCTCGCCAAGTCCATACATGTGCAAAGAACGAGCACGTGCTCTCTGTGCATAAACACATTGACTTTTATTTCCTCTGTACAAACGTTTCATCCATCGTTCACAAAAGGTAGTAAACGAACAATGCTCCCAATTCCGCTTGGTATGCAGCTCGCACCAGCCGCTCATAAGATTGCACCACACGAATGCATCCGATATGCATCGCAGGAAAGGTGAGATTTCATGTTTGGTCGCTTTCCGCTCCGAATCGTGCTGAACCTCGTCTGCAGTGTGCTGTTCCAGTCACCGGAATCCGATCGTGCCCATCCTCAACGACCAAAATCGTTTCCATTTCGTGTTTCCGGAGTCTGCGCCACTGCTTCGCATGCATCCAGCCTCAGGTGTCCATTGCGTCCGACCTCAACGATCGTAAGCATTTCCCTCGTTCCTTTCGAGCACTGTCGCTCCGGTATGCAAACACGAAACCGTCCCAGCTGACATTGTCAACCGCTCTAGGCGCTGCGTCATCCACCGAGCTTGCCAATGGGCCAGGAGCGGCTCCCGTTCCGCTTGGCGTTGTATCAGCAGCGCTAACTGCGCCGCTAGCGACATCCTCGTGTCGGCAACTACATAGAGCGCTTCAAACGCACAGAGCAAACAGTCCAGTGCAGCTCGTGTCCACTGTAAACGCCCTCGCAGCACCACAGCCTCCTGGATGCGCTCCAAGCATGCATGAATGACTGCTTCCGCGAGCGACGGAACCCAAGCGTTTCGCCTACATCCACAAGCTATGGCCGTTTTCGAGTCTGCACCAGAGGGTACACCGCCAGCTGCGAAAGCAATCACGGTACAGAGCAACTCCAGGCCGCCAGTGGAGTCCCAAAAGTCCACCCAGGCTCGCTCGTGGTGCCATAGCCAACTCCATAGCGCCCAGTACGCGTCGAGCATGTCAACACAACCGTGTCGGAGCGCTTGCCAACAACCAAACAGCAGGATTCTANGGTGAAAGAGCCAACGCCAGTACCCTGGTCGCTGTGCGAGGACGCGAAGCGCCCAAGTGCGTACTCCTGGGGCATACGGATGAAAAAGTGCACGCCAGATACACGCCTCGCTGCAGGATTGCTCGGGACAGGGCCTCCGCCACGGACTTTGGCCCCGACACCAGCGCCTTTGGAAAAGACGTACACACCACCTTTGGCTATATACTGCGGCTAGATAGTCGGCGGTGCTGTTGAACAGCGTAGCAGGAATAACAATACGCTGCTGCATGCCGCCCAGCATCGTCGTAGCGCTGGTCGCTTCTGCGCCCTGCAGCAAGCGATCTGCACCAAACGCTCCCGAGCATGCTAACGACTGCGTCAGGAGGTGCAGATACGCTTGTCCGAGATCACATTGGAACTCGCAGCGCGAACGAGCATCCTCACCATGCTCATTTCGAGGTCCAGATTCGGAAGCGACGAGTGCCTCCTCCAAGATGCGCAACCAAGCGTCGCGAGCCGGCTGCGGCAATGAGCCCAGCGTCACTGGCAGCTGTTGCGTTGCTCTCTCGCCATCGATGAAACCGCCACTACTGAACAGCACCAACAAGGCACGGTGCAGAGGCTCGAACACTTGGCTCCACTGGTCAGTCGATGCGGATTCAGCACGCCCAACTGCTTCAGCGAACATCGTCCAAAGGCGAGGAAGCCGCCGTTGCGCACATCGCGCACACGCAACCGGTAAAAGCGCCTCAGTGGGGGCGTGTAGGCACCACGCGACGAGCGCTGTTCGACGTTCTCGAGCACCGATCCATGCAGCAGCAGCAGCAGCAGCAGCAGCAGCAGCAGCTTTCGGTTCATGCGTTTCCGCGCTGACTGCCGGTGCGCTAGCATTTCCCCCTGGTGCAGTTTCCGTTCCGCCTCCGCTTCCGGTGTTGCTGATGCTGATGCTGCTGCTGCTTGTACCGGTTGTGTGCCGGAAGCGCCAATGCATGAGCGCTTCCAACAACGTCCCTTCCTGATCAACGTCGCTCGTCTCGACTTGAATATCACAACGCATGAGACGCGAGTTGCCACATTCACGACACAGCAAGGCATCAAGTCGCCCGTAATCAATGAAGCGACACGCTCGACACTGATAGACGTTCTCTCGACAAGCTGGACAGACGCCGCCCCGTTCACTCACCAGGCGAGCACATCGCGGACAAATTTGCGTTTCGGGTACACAACAACGGCCAGTCTGACGCGTCAAGCCGAGTGCAAGTCCAGTTGCGAGGGCGTTATCAGCACCCAACAGCGGTTCCGGCCATTCATCCAGAAAGCAGAGCACACCAAGCAGCGCCCCATCCTGGCGGTAGACTAGTTCACAGAGGCATCGCCAGTTCGCTGGAGCACGCGTTGCACTTGCTCCAGGAACTTCGGCAGCATCCAGCGCGGTACCTAGAGAGCGCACCAATACACGAAACCCGAGTATCGTGGCCAAGCTTCGACGAGTGTGACGCAAGCGCACACCCAAACAGTGCAGTCGTTTCGGGCTCGTCCATGTCGCCTGAATACGATCGTCATCAAAGCGTACGCAAGTCGCCAGAGTCGATAGAGGTTGGCGCTTGACGAACGTTCCAGCGACTGCTGCTGCCGACGAAGCACCGCCCAGGCAAGTGCTTCCGCTAAGCTGTGCAGTCTGCAACGATGCACTGCTCCTAGCGCCGTGCACTCCGGCCGCCTGGAGCGTCAGGCCCGCACCTTGCGCCTCGTGGAAACAGTCCACACACACCGGCGATGCCAGTAACCAAGAAAGCGGCCAAGAGACTTGCTCCTGGTTGTTGGATGGTGTTGCGCCTGCCTCGCGCCCACAGCTGCGTTCAGTGACCGCGGTCGTGGACCCCGGGAATGTCGCCTGCATCAGGAAGCGTTCGAGTCCAACCAGTTCCGCTGTGATACGCAAGTGTGCAGCAAGGAGCGTGACCCAGTCTGCGAGTGTAGGTAGCGCTTTGCAGAGCGCTCGGGGTCGATAGAGCGCCACGTACTTTCGCAAAAGCACCAGCAACATCGATGCCTCGGAAGCGTCGCATACACCAGCGCATGCTGGTGACTGCTGCCCTGTTGCTGCCCAGGCCCCAGGGTCTGGAGCATCCATCAAGTCGCACAGCAATCGTTCCAGAACAATCACCAAAGCGTCTTGGGCCCAGTGCCGGAGTTCTGGCTCCACCAGGAGGAGGCGCAAAAGTTGCCAGGCCCAAGTCAAACGCAGGGAAAGCGATATCTGTTGCCAGTGCGCTAGCTCGCTCCCCAATGTGAGCAGCGATTGCAACAAAAGACCCGCTGAATAGCGATCATCGTGCTTCAATGCAGTGACTAGTGTCTGTAAAAGCGTGGCTAGTCCCAGGTCCGTGCACAACTCACGTTCCCGTACAGCGCTTATCCAGAGCACAGCCTGTTGTACCCGCTGCTGCCGTTGCCACCGGTTCCAGTACGTGGACGATTTTCGTTGTGTTTGGCCAGCAGGGTCGCAGCAGGCGTCGCATAGCGCAGATGCTCCATTGTCCACTGTGGATAACGCTGCTAGAGTCTGGCGAACGGCGACGAGCTGGAACGCCGCGGATACGACATCTCGCGAGGGTATGAGCACCTCCACGAGGTCTGCTAAGGCAGCTGGAGGCTGTTCCAGGTATCCAAAACACAAACCAGCACCGTACCAGTCCCAGAGCGCTAACTCTACCGACTCGATGAGCGTTCGCGTGGCAGCAACGTTCCAGCCCGGCTCATTGCCCGAGTTGCTGGCTTCCATAAGGCTATCGGGGCTGAAAGCTGAGGCAACACCGGCCTCGCAGGGCCTCATTCTAGCCGTTGCTGGATCGGTAGCAGTAAACGTAGAGGCAGGAGATACGGTAGTCGCATCATCATCACCATCATCAACAACAGTAGAAGTACGCGTACGAGCAGTAGTGGTGTCACGACTGCAAGTATTAGAAGTAGCAGCAGCAGCAGCAGCAATGCAGGTCGTCGTAGCGTCAGCCGAACCAGAAAGATCATTCCCATTACCAACCGTAAACCAGAGACAACTCGCAGCAAGTACCAGAAAAAAGTACGCTCGCAACCAGGCAGTATAGTCTGACCAATGATCAGGTACCCATTGCTGTTGAAAACACCTGATCCATACAGAGAGCGCTATANCGTGGTGTGTCTCTCGGCGTTGTGAACATTCGCGCTGCCGTCCAGCCNCAAGTGCCTCGAATGTTGCTCCAGGTCCAGTTGCAGTTTCGAACAATGACATCGAGTCCATCATGTGCGGTGCTACGGTGTTTGATACTATCCAGAAAACTTCCAAAGTCGACCAGGAATCCATAGCTCGCGTCGACGNTTCTACAACAGCCTCTTCATCGCTGAGTACGGCAGCGAAATGCTCGGCAGTGCGCAGCGCTTCGTCCATGTGAGAAGCGGACGTAACGACGTTGTTGATGAGGCGCAACAACGACCACCAGTGATTCTGGTCAGAGACACATAGGAGGCTCGCTCGCAAGATGAGGCGTAGCCGTTCAGGAGGCAGCNGTCGCCAGGGCAGGGCACAGCGCCCGTGTAAAGCACTCGGGGCCGCTTGCATCCGCGCTCGACACTCNGNCTGCTCAGAGGAGTGCGGTGCACAGTGATGAAAGCAGGCCCTAAGCCAAGTGTCCAAGTAGTCGAACGCAGAAGGATGCGTTGCATCGACGCCGATCAACTTGTCGACATCCGTGAGCCAGACTTGCAAGAATCTCGTAAGCACATTCGGTGCTGCTTCCGTAATAAATGGTTCAAATAACCACGAGAAAACTGCGGAGAAATCGAGTTCCGACGAGGAACCTTCGTTCGCATGCCGACTTGGACGCTGTTGCCAGCACCAGCTCGACGAGCACCAGGCGTCTCCGAGTCGTTTCGCCGCCACGAGGAAACCTGTCCAGAGGTTCCGTTCTGTAAACGTTGGTCGATCCCGTTGCGATGATTCATCTTCTTCATTTGGCGCGGACGCAGAACCAGCACCCTCGGTGTCAAAGGCGCTCAGCCAAGCTGCCGCAGTCTCTGCGTACACACGGGCCAAGTCTATCGATAAGACAAGCGTCTCCTGTGAAGAGCAGACGCTGGCCGCATCTATCGATAAAGGATGCCCTTGATCCGAACGAGTTGTCGAATGTGCTGCGGTGGTGGCAGTGGTGGTGGTGGTGGTAGTCCATGAAGCGCACGCTTCGTAGAGCCATTCTAGTCCCTGGATAGCCCAGAGGAGTGCCTCTCGTCCCTGGTGTTGATCGCTGCACGTGTCGAGACTGTCAACCGTCCAGCAGACCAAGTCCCTCGTCCAAGCTGCTGGTACTTGATCCTGATCCGCTGACCAGCAGCCGAAGCATTTCCGGGCTTGTTGCTGTAGGAGAAGCGTGTTCTCCGTATCATCTAGACGTAGAAAGCGTCTGGCTTGATGCGTCTCCGCATGCAAGAGTTGCTCGAGCGCAGCGTGTTCATCGCCAGTCTCCTGAAGCGACTGCGCAAACATCAGACGCTTTTGCCAACAATACTTCCTAGTGCTGAGAAGTTTCCATAACGCACGCCACGTTCCGAACCAGTGGCGATCAAGGTAGCCGCTTGGATGCTTCATTTGTGGCGAGTTGGCGTCCTCTGCTGCATCGCTAGCACCAGGAAAGCTCTTCAGGCGATGTTGCAGTGAACCATCGACTAGTTGGAGCCCGGTCGTCGCATTATCCCCCGTGATCGCCAAGATAGCGGCAAGCATCCAGCATGCTCGCCAGACAATTCGTCCAGCGGCAGTGTCCTCGATGTTATCCGCGGAAGCGATATCTTGGACTGCTGCCGAATGTGCAGCTTCCGTTGAGCGAAGCTTATCGCGTTCACACAAAGCGATGTGCTGTGCTGGCAGTAGAGGCGTTCCCGAAGATACTGCGGCGGAAGAGGATGCCACCTCTGCGCTAGAAGCGTTGATTTCCATTCGTGAGCGTTCAGAACGCTGCTCCACGGTGGTGGCTATTCCGTCGTCTGCTGCTGGCAATGCATTTCCGACCGGTATTCCCGATGATACAGCAGTACCGGACACGGACAATGCTGGAGCCAGTCTATCCTGAGCGTGTAAGGCCTTTCCAATTTCATCCTTATCTGCTAACCGCGGACAGGTTGACGACAATGCCGTTCCTGGCCTAGTCGTAGCCTGCGACTGGAGCGCGGAAACCTCTCCCTTCCTAGCTTCCGCACGAGGCCGTGTGTTCCCAGCGGAATCGAGCTGTCTCAGGAGTTTTCGCCTCCATTCGAGGAAGCCCAGCAGGTTAGGCCAGCGGCTGTCGCAAAGTCGCACTCCGTACACCTCTATGGTGCCGAGCACCAACCAAGCGGACGCCTCTGCAGCGTCCATTGCTGGTGCCCGTATCGTCAGTACAACTTGTCGATTACAGGGATTGCGCCGCAGGACCACAGGATCATCCCAGCAGTATTCCATCCAGCGCCAAGTGCCCTGCTCAGGAGGCACCGGATTCACCCAGGGATCAGGAAGCAACTCCAGTGACAAGCGCGAAGTCCAGGGTGCACACGTTCCCCGCTCTGGAACGGTTGCTGGTTCATGGTCGCCCTGGACGAGGAGCTCGACCAGCTGCGGCTCCAGCTGCGTTGGTGTCGCAACACCCTGCACACCGGAACGGTTAGGTTGCAACCACGCCATTCGTATACCCAGAAGAGCCCAGCTAGCATCATTATCACCGACATTGGACACATGAAACACCAGTTGATGATGTTGGCCTTGCTCTTGGCTGAGAAGCGCATCCGCCGCCAGAGGCAGCGGAGTATCCTCACATCGCTGGGGCATCTGCAGCAGGCCTGCGGTGCGCTTCTCCCTAGCCGCACCAGAGCTGGACGTCGAGTGCACTCGGTACGCTAGCACCGTGAGTCGCGTCCCAGGGGCGTCATCTTCGCGACGGAAAGGTCTCTGCTCCGCCGAGGACCGGTACGTGAATGCTCGTATCGGTGCGCTGAGCAGCTCCATCGAGTCGCTGGGCCACTGCTCCAACCATGACTGTGTCTCGGTCATCGAACGCAGGCCAAGTTGCCACATATCACCGGTCCAGGCGAGCATCCCGGAAGGTACCCGGTCGAGGAGCTCAAAAAAGCCCACCAGACCGCCGTTGCTGTTCCGCTGATCAGCAAGGAGCAGCGCTGAAGGCACCGAGTTGCCTTGCGGTCGCCCTAGCCATGGCGATACCGACCGCGAACAGGTCATCTGATATGCAACGCTCGTCGCACAGTGTATCCACGGGTAACGCACTTGCAAAACAGGATTTCCGCGAACGCCTCGATGATCTTCAACAGGAGTCTCAGGAAGAGAAGCAACATCAGGAGGTGTAGCTTCATCCTCATCGTCAGCAGCAGCAACGCCGTCCTCTGGGCTAGCTGGTAGCCACACGGCCTCCGCTGTCGAATGATTCCAGTACAGATGCGCAAAGCGAGCAGCTGCTGTGCTCAAGTCTCGCTCGTGAGGCTGTGACAGACGCACGTCGCCTGAACAGGAGTACCTGACGCCCTCTGGATGTTTCTGTTGCTTCCAAGAATCTACTGCAGACACAGGCTGCCGATCAGGTCGCTCTGAACCTCCCAGAGCGTTCCAGGATATCTGCACGTCGCATGAGAGACGCGTCTGCGTACCCAGAACGGTGCCGTCCTCAAGAAGCATGATCACATCGATGAGAAACGCTGACGCTGATTCGCACGCTGTGGCTTCGAGTTGCGCCCAGCCTGTAGCCTGGATTAGTCGCTGCTGCCTGCAACGCTCGGGAATAGGTCGATCCATTCGACGAGCTCTTTCTGGTAGCAAAGCATCCTGAGTACCGGCATCGAGACTCCAGAGTATCGCCAGCTGTTCTCGCGAGTCTGCTTGTGTCGCCATGGAGGTGTTCTGCGCTGCTGTTTCCGCGCCTGAGTTCGCTCCAGCTTGTCGAACTCGCACATCCGACACAGACGAATATGGTGCGCCTTGTCGAGTCGCCATCCAGCAGCGCTTTTCCCTCTGCCACCAAAGCAGATAAAGCGTTCGTGCGGATCGCAACAGCAACAGTGAGCACGACGACGAGGTGCAGCAACACCCATGCGGGCATCGGACGGGAACTCGTTGGACATCCTCGAGAGCTTCGCGCTCAGCGACAATCGCCTGTCCCTCGAAAAGGCATCCAGAATTCACAGATGTCAGTTCGAGTTGCGGCATGAACGGCAGGAGGCGCTCACTGGAAAGCGAGCGATGCCCATTTCGAATAGAACGCGAGCCGATGTCCGGCTCTGGTGCAGAAACGAGACCAGGTTCACGACACCAGGTTAGCTTCCATCGACTCCAGTCACCGTTCGACCAGTAGAGCATGAGTTCCTGCTGTGCTGCCTCATAGAAGAGGCCCAAGACGCGTGCTGGTGTCGATGTTGATGTTGCGCTCGGTGAAGACGGTTTCTCCTCAGGAGCGTTTGCCAGTGTATGCATGCAAGGTGTTGTATCGAACAGCGGGAGTTCCAGCGAGGCCACCTGCCGCAGGCCGGATGTCTCAATATCGACGGAAGAGGCGGTACGCGCTTCAGCAACATACTCGTAAACCACGAGGTGTTGATTTGATAGTACAAGGAACAACAGAAGACGACCAGGAGGTGACCGGTTCCGGTCTGAAGCGTCGAAGAACACTCGACCGTACGTCCAGGCAGTCACTGGGCCCGCCAGAGTCGCTTCTGTGACCTCACTGTGCCAGATATCCCGAGCTGCAGTTGCGCTGCTCGCGACAAAACCTTCCGCTACTCCATCTCGTGCGTTGCTAAACATGAGACGGAAACGTTTCCGCTCCCGCATGTGCCACGGGTCATGTTCTGGTGCAGCGTCAGGTAACCAGCGAAGAATTTGGGATTCACTACCTGTCGTCTGTTCTAGAAGTAAACGAGCATTCTCCGCTGCTGCCTCTGNACATGGAGCCGGCNGCAGCGTGCACGGCTGTCTTGCAGCGAGCGCTTCATCCATATCGGCAAACGAGAGCCAGAGAAACGGCTCCTCGTCATTGGACACGGTGCCAGAGGGCGCTTCAGAGACAGTCAGGCACGTTTCCGTGCCGTCTGGACCCGCTGGCCTCGACGTCGTATCCGCTGCTGATGCTGCAGCTTCCCCGTGTGCCTCACGAATCCATCGGCAGAACCAACACCAACAGGCGTACTCGATAGATAGCACCTCAAGGCTTGAGCGCGAGCGTCCCAGACAAAGCAACCAGTCTATAGCATAGGCATCCAGCCAGGATGCCTCTTGGATGGGCTCCCCTGTTTCGAGGCATTGGCGCTCTAGAAGCAGATACAACCTGCCTGGATGCTGTGATGATGTGGTATCTGTGCTGGTTGCTCGGCGAGCACCGAATTGTGACGTTTCAGCCTGCGCTGCGAACGTCATCGTGCCAGTGGACGAGCGTTCAGGCTGCTCGAGCGACAGCGTCGCAGGCGTGGTCTTCGGTACAGTTGCCACTTCCGCAGCGCCATACGCTGTACCGCCCTCCGCAGTCGCTGCTCCTGGGCCAGGCACTGGTCGGAGCAGCAGACGCAAACAGCGTTTTGCGTGAACCTGGTGATACTCACGCCACCGTTGCAGCACCCGTTGAGCCCGATGTGCTCGAATCGTCGATCGTCTCGCTGGTGCTCGCATCCTGCTGCGGGTGTTAGACGGATACTCGGCTAGCTGGTCGCTTACAACGGCATCAGCAGAAACGCCAACAGCGTTCACAAGTGTAGCAGTGTTCGCAGAAGGACCAGCAGGAGCAGGTCGTGAGCCTGATGCACCAACAAGCGCTTCCGCAGAATGAACAACAGTTGTTCCATCACCAGCCGCAGCCGCATCAGTGGTACCCAATGACGCTGTGAACGACTGCCCAGACGTTGGGAGCGTCACCGATCGAACTTTATCGGGTTCCACCACCGGATGTACCGCAGCTGCAACAGGACGACTTGGTGACTCGCTAGCGCAGCTTTGGGCGTGCAAAGACCCATCGACATCCGCGACTGTCGAGCCAACGCAGTACAGCCGTAGCGTTGACGTTTCTCGATTGAGCGCAAGGAGACGCTGCAGACTTCCCCGTCGCGGGCAGCTGGGTGCAAATCCCAGTTCACCTGCACAGAAGCCCAGAGGGCGTCGTATCCAGCGCCGAGCATCCAGTGCTGTTGGACGAGTGGATCTCACTGTGCCTGTACAAGCACAACCAGCAAGTGGAGCTCTCTCGAGCGGTTCCGAACTCGGGTGCACTGGCACCGATGCTGAACTCCTGCGAATATCCGCTTCATCGGATAGAAATGCAACGTGATGNTCNGAAGCNGCTAACGTCACGAGAAAGAGTCCATCGACGAAGGCGAGTACCGGCTCATGGTGCCAATGCAGCTCGCGTGGNTTCCTGGCCTCCTGCTTTCCGCAGGGAAGCAGTTGCCAAAACACCCCCATGCCCAGCGTCGACTGTCCCTGGTTCGTGTCCACGTGGCGCACACGCGTGAGGACTTGGACGGCTTCCGGTTTCCAGGTCGCTCGCTGAATGTAAGTGCCGGCTCCGCGTACTTGGCATGTGTCCTGTTGNNTTTCCCGTACANCTCGAGCGTTGCAGGTCGCAGTGCGGGGCGACTCATCTCCAGCAGCAGCTGCTCTGTGCAGCGCTGGAAGGAACGCTTTCCGCGGAGCTTGCTCTGTGCCGGGCATTTGCACAACGCTCTGCGACTGAGCATTTGTCTCTGGGGGTATTTCCCCTGGTGTCGGTGATTGTAGAAAACGAAACAAAACGCTGTCGCGAAGCCACTCGAATGTTGATTGTAAATGTTCTGTAATCGCCTTCGCAAGAACGACGCCTGCTGGAGCAGTTTCTCCGCTACCCGAAGCGTCGCGGACAGGGCAGCGGTCGCTCGATCCATGAAGCTGGGCAATTTCCATGAAAACGTGGTAGAAGCAGGCCTTGGTGGAGTCGAGCTCCACCAACGGGCTCACGGAGGGCGGCCTCATCCACAGCAAGTGTTCGTCACGGAGTTCGGGCGCCTTGGCGGGACGTCGTTCAGCACCTCTGGGCGTCTCCGTTGATGTATGCAGGGNTTCGCTAGAGCTCGTCGTCGAAGATGTCTCTTCGCTCCTGACCAGCGTACATAAGAGACACTTTGTCCGGGGTGTCGTAGCAGCAGCATTGGCGCCACAGTCACAGAAAAAGCCGCTGAAACGAACATACGAAACCTCGTGTCCGGCATGGCATATGAGTGCACAGCTCGTGCAGACGCCCTCATCCTCCCGAAAGGCACAAGTGCTACAGCGATACCAATGCTGGTCACGAAACGAGCGTCCAGTCAGAAGGAAAGTACATTGATGAGGAGTCCAGGATGAGGCTTGCAGAGCGCTGCAGCCTCTGCAATTCCAGTGCTGGTCCCGGATAGTAGCGCAAGGCTGAGTAAAACTACAGTGAAGAGGATTCCAGACTGAGCATTGAGCAGAGGCAGAGTCTCTGATTTGTAGCAGACTGGATGGGGATGTGTCGAGCGTCCATGCTGTTGCCGCAGCATGATTGGAAAGGTCAGCGATCCACCAGGTAGCAGTGCAGAGTGCATCCAACCAGTAGCTCTGTAAGAAGGAAGCGGTCGTTCTCAAAGCTGCAGACGAGGCCTTTTGTCGTTCCAAGGCTTCATAGACGGCACGGCCTTGCTGCCAGAGCTCACAGAGAAACGGCCCCCGCCAGTGTTCACGCTCTCCGAGGATACTCAGGCAAACAAAGAGGCCAAGCACAGTCAGCCCTATTCGGACTAGGGCTATCAGCGAATCCACCTCGTCAGCAGTTGACAGGGTAGTATCAGCCGATAAGCGACTCGCAGCAGCGAGGCGATTGCACCAATGTTGCTGACGCTGGCGAAGAGCCTGCTGGGCAGCTGTAACCAAGGAAGGCGAAGGAAACTGAGCCCCAGGTTCCTTCAGGAGCTCAGCAGCACCCACACAGAAGAACCAAAGTCGCTGTCTCGCCCGATCAATCTCGGTTCGCTGCTGCTCAGCTCCGGCTGCGGTAACGTCTCTGGACTGTGCTTCGACCTTTAACGCAAACTCGAGCGAGTTCTTGACGAAGACCGCACGTTCCTCAGCGGACGCTAGCAAAGGAGTGCTCCCAACCGCATCCGCATATGCTGCTCTGAAACAAGCCGCGACTTGGTCCATGTTTGGCACTTTATGAACAAGAAGAAGAAGAAGAAGCCCGCCATCGAGGGGAACATTGCTTCGGAGATTGCGTCGTCCTGAGTACGAAATCCCAGCGGAGCCATTCAGCATAGACGAAAAGCGGGCGTTCGTTCTGGCCGACACCAGCGAAGCGCCAGCTATTCGAAGTAATGATCTGTATACGAGTCACTTCACCAGCGCTTTTTTGACGGTGAGGGTACACCTAGTTGCTGTGTAGGTAGAATCTGCAGGTCTGAGCTTGGTGGCAGCGTTTGAAGCTATGGAGTCGCTCAAAGAGCGCTTTGTTGACGGTGAGGGNACACCTAGTTGCTGTGTAGGTAGAATCTGCAGGTCTGAGCTTGGTNGCAGCGTTTGAAGCTATGGAGTCGCTCAAAGAGCGCTTTGTTGACGGTGAGGGTACACCTAGTTGCTGTGTAGGTAGAATCTGCAGGTCTGAGCTTGGTGGCAGCGTTTGAAGCTATGGAGTCGCTCAAAGAGCGCTTTTTTGACGGTATTCGTGGAACTTGTCTCTTACAGGGTAGAAACTGCAGATCCNTTCCTACTTCCAGCGCTTTAGGGTACAGCATAGCTCCTGTCAAAAAGTTCAGGATCCAGTATACTATAGGGGCGACCCTAAACTATTGCGTATCTACGTCTGCATCGATAGGGCATTGAAGCTCACCGCGATAAATGCCCTGGACAGCGTGCTTCTTGACCGCCTGTGCAGCTGAAATACTGTGTATCGAACAAGCAAAATACTTTAAAAGAGAGCTGTGGATGCAGTCAGCACGTTTCTACGAACTGATACCTATATGCCGTAATCCACAGAAGCTCTACAACAAGCATCCGCCTGTGATGCATGGACCTCATTCGCAGGGCGCGCGCTCTTGCAAAACCCCGTGGCATTCGCTCGTCCACCAAGTTTCTCGACTCAGTCCAGAGCATGATCCAGCTCGCTATCCGTGTCGCTCGAACTGGAAAATCCTTCACTGGGCAAACCTCCAGGCGTTGCTCTTCTGTTGGTAAGCGTGCTGCGTCGCTCCCCAAAACGTTGATGAAGCAGCGCTTGCCGCTCTGTGAGCAGCTCTCGATTATATGCGCTAGCTGCTAGCACGGCGCTAGCATACGCACTGCCATACTTGTCTCGAAGTTGTGTTTCCGTGCGGGCCAGGATCACCAGGTTATCCGAGTCGTGATGGAACAGCGCATCCATCCGAGCCCAGTTTCGTTTCTCGATCAGCTCCAGGGGATGTTGCGTCTCCACTTTCCAAGCAGAGTCCAGAACCCGCAAGCAAGGATCCGTATTCTCACTGAATGGCCAGAAACGATCGCCCGGTTCGGGGAATTCTCCAACGAGTTCAAGCTGCTTCGCTTGCCACTGTACGAGCTGTGCGAGCACCTCCTCTTCTTCGGAGCTCGCATCTGCGCCCTCGAGATCATCGAGTTCAAAACCGTAGCCCTGGCGGCGGACACGCTCGCGCGCCTCCTCCGAGAACGCTCCGTCGACTGCATTCGAGCCTAGCCAGCCGGTCGTTGTAGCGGAACGGCTTGGTCGAGAACGCCACAAGCCCACTCCAGCGTAGGCAGCATTGCCCGCAGCTGTCGTCAGCAGCGCTCCAGGTTGCGCTGCAGTGGCTACCGTGCTAGCCCCGTTGCCTCCCGCAAGCAGCACCTGATACGATGCAGTGCCCTCTGGTTGAAAACTGAGACTCCTGGCGGATCCTCGTGAGTAATTAAACGGTGTCTCCAGTGGCTGTGCGCTATCGATGTACGCTCGATAAGGTAGGATGGGAACGGGGACCGGTTTCAGACCGCGAATGATCTCGCGACAGAGTGTGAACCACAGCCTCGCCGTCGGTAACTCGGGAAAGTAGCACAGTCCATGAGCGATGAGATCACAGGATCGTGTTCGTTTGAAGGGTCCATTCAGTACCCATCTCATCATCAAGACATTATCACGGAAGGCGTGCTGTGTGTTAAACGGGTCTGCAAAGCGCATTCGCCCAATCGGCTCCTCAGGTNCTGCCCAGCGGAGATGAATCGAGAGGCGATGCTCTGGGCGCGGTTTGGTGATCACTTTGATCGTGTGCGGGTGGCCCGCTCCGCAGATGGTACGGACGTCTGAATACCAGCCCCAAACGTCGGTTCGGGTGTAGAAGTAGAGCACGCTGTCTCGTTCACAAAGGTGGAGGTTCGGTCGGGCTTCGATCCAGGGCAAGTCTTGAAGCAGCTGCGGAATCGCTTCTCGCAGCTCGTAATCTTGCGGCACTTTGGTGGTGTAGGGTTCCGCCTCACGAATGAAGCGCTGCAAGGCTTCACCGGACATCGGTTCAAAGAGCTTCTGACGCTCTTTGACGGTCTCGGCTGTAACGTCAGCAAGAATTTGTGAGAAAATTCTCGATGCTCGTTGATCACGTGCGCGACGCTTCCAGCGCTTTTGTCGTCGTTCGAGTTCCCATTTCCATTCAGCTTCCTCGCGCTCAAGTCCTTCTCCTCGGAGCGAAGCTTCCGAGTCTCGATCGCTACTCTGGTCACTCCGATGGGCCGCGCTTGTCTCTGAATGGTTGCGGCTGTTGCTGCTCGTTTCGGGAACGTTCGCAGAGTCCTCCGTCTGCGCCGACGACACCCGAGCGCATGTTGATCTAGGGTGTCTCCCAAGCGTTTCCACCATGGTCAATTGGCGGTTATTCGACTGCATTTGTCGCTGCGTGTTGTACCGCGACGTGGACCTGGTTTCCGCCAAATTCGAGCTCTGGTAACCATGCGGCGGCGCAGTCGCTTTTTGAACCTCCCAACCACGACCAGCATCAGCATCCTGGTGAACACCCCCGAGATGTTGCCGATGGTAGTTCCGAGTCTGTCCACGCTCGCCAGGCGACGATACTGTGATGTCGATGCCACCTGCCGGCACACCAGTGCGGAAAGCGGTCCGCCGGCGACGAGACTCCGGCGCAGACTCGACCAACGAGCGAGGCGGTCGACCTCGCTTGCGCTTCGTTTCGCCCAGTCCATACAGCGCCGCATTCCGTTGTGTTCTGGATGTACCTCGGGAAGCGGAACTGGTGTCGTCTGCGGCATCCGCGGCATACTGCGGTGCCCCACTCTGAAAAGGTCGCTGTCCAGAAGGCGGCGCGATGCGCTCAGTGTGTCGCCAGCTACCGCGCGGGCTGAACTCAAAGGTCCCATCTGCACCGCGTGTTGGAGTCTGCAGCTCCGAAGCGCCCTGAGCAGCGCTCGCACCGCGTCGGTGCTTCTGCGACGACTCGGGAGACGCAAATCCGCCCCCCAACTCCTCTGCCGCAGCTGCACGCGCTTCCCGTTTGGCTTCCTCGTAAGCCTGGTATGTAGGACCTTCAGCGTGTTTTGGACACCATAGTTCTAGGTCAGGAAGGATGAGATCCACGTCGCACGCCGGATCGTACGCACANACCAGGTGGTAGCTCGCGGAACACCGAGGCTCCCAGCAACCGATGGAAGCCCCTTTTTCACCACAGTGTCGGCACTTGATGCGACTCGCCCGCGCGACCGCCTTATCCACGTTCACCAGTTGACCCCGTTCACCAGCACAAACTTCTGGACACCAAATGATGCAGTTTCGGTGTGCAGTAGCCCGGTGCGCAGCCCGACGCGTCCCTACAGCGGGACCCTGGAGAGGACCCACCACTTCTGCTGGAATCGTGCCCGCCTCTTGCCTTGATTGCGGGCACAGAGGACATACTATCTTTGACTCTAGTTGCTTTGAGCTCATAGAGTCGCTCAAAGCTAACGAGAAGGCTCGCTGTGGGGCAACGTCGCAAGTGCTCCGCACCCTGCGCCGTCGAAGCGCCAAGTGCGCCTATGCTGCAGCGCAGCAGCAGGCAGCGAAGGCCTTCAGACTTGTGGCTTGCGTCCGAGTTTGTTGAACGCTAACGCTGTCGAAAAGTAAAGGTTGATTCCGTTTCTGAAGCGTACAGAGACCCATAGACGGGCGAGCTACTGGATCAGTACGAATCCGTGCGTTTTCATCTGGTGAAAACGCACACGCTGGGCAGCGTAGCGGAGCAAGCTCCTGGGTGGTAGTCGTGCAGGTACGGGGCTCGGTGGCACGCTGCCTGCCTATGCAAGGAGCTGGAAGCGATCTCGACAGGCACCAGTGCGCTGGAGTAGGGTAGCACGATCAGGTAGTGCATTTCAGGTGCGTCGACAGGGCTAACAGGCGGCCAACGGGCACTGTTTCCAAGTACTAGAGGGCAGAGCGTCTAAAGTGCGTCGACAGCACGTACACGCGGTAAAGGAGCGAAACTTCCAGGTACAAGAGAAACGCGCTGAAGTGTACGGGCACTCGTGGCGAACAGGCCAGGAGCAGAGCGTGCTTTAGAGTTTGCCTCTGGACCTACCTGGCTTGTGCGTTTTCAGAGCACATCGGCTACCAGTTAGATCAGCTCTGAAGCGTCTCGTTTGTAACGAAGCACTAGAAAAAATTGTGAGCGGCTTGAGTGTGCGGAGCCAATGGGAAACAGCGGGCGTCTGGAGAGCGCCATGCAGAACATGAACCTGGGGTCTCCAATGCCCGAAGCTCCTCCAGAACCTACTCATAACCACACCGAGTTCATGCCGAGGAGGGCGCTCTCTTCCAGCATCCCGGAGCACGCTGATATAGAATCGAGTCGCGGGCTGGAAGCGGACCCGCAGTCACCACCACTTGCGCGGCCTCAGCGGTTCTATGGAGACGGCGGACTCGTTCCACGTTCATGCTTTCTTGACCTGCTTCGCGGTAGACTCCGTCCGAAAAGAGTGGCTCGAATGGAGCAGGTGCTGCTCCAACGATGTGAGCGGGTGACGCTGCTCCTGGAGAACCTCGCGGATCCGCACAATGGCGCAGCTATCCTGCGCACATGCGAGTGCTTTGGTATTCAATTCGTTCATGTTCTGGAATCCATTGAGAGCTTCCGCTGTCATAGTCACACGGTACCCGATGACTGCGGGTCAACGAGAGGCGTGAGCCGCTCATGTGACCAATGGTTGCGTATTCGTCGATTCCATCAGCTCAACGAATGCCTGGCAAGCTTGCGAGCGAATGGTTACAGCCTCATCGGCACGACGTTAGACACCACACGCTCAGTACCGATCGACAACGTCGATTTTACGTCCTTGAAGCGGATCTGTATTGTCTTGGGCAACGAGGAGCGCGGCCTGAGCAGTGCAATGCAGCGCCATTGTGAGCAACTCATTCACCTGCCTATGGTGGGTTTTTCCCAATCGCTCAATGTTAGCGTTGCAGCTGCTTGTATGCTCTATCACCTGCGGATGAAAGGATGCATCCAACCGGACTTGTCACCAGAGCAGCTGCAAGATCTCTATACTCGATGGCTTGTTCGGGCGAATCGTAATCTCCGGCCCGTTCTCGAGCGAAACGGTATCAAATATGACGAGATCTAGTTTCTTTGAGACAGAGCAGATGCGTTTACTTGGTTATCGAATTGCTGGTTTCTGGATGTTCGACACGGTTCTGACGCAGAGCTGTGTGTTTCTCTGACTCGCAGTAATGGACCCGATTGTTTTGGCCACTACCTGGTATTTCCAACGAATTCCGGTTCTGCTTTTCTGACCGAGGTTCGCAGCTGCGGACCTCAGTGCTGTGGACACTGTCTCATGTTCTCAGCGCCACGCTGTACGTCGCCTGCTCAGAGCAACAGAAAGGTACCCACGGAGGGAATGGCCCTCTGCTCTCCACAGATTCAGCGTCTTTAGGTGACTCGTCAAGCCAGGGGATCATTCGGTTAAGTTCACGTCTAGCTGCAAGGTGAGTCCTAAAGAAACGACTGCTCCCAGTGCAGGTCCTGGCTCGGAAACGACGAAAACTTGCCTGTGCCTGGGCTGGAGTATGCACAACACTCTGGAGTCCGTCTATCTGCAACATAGAAGAGATCAGACGCACTCGATCGTGTATATACGCAGCCACCGGGTTGTTGTCATCGTGATCGAACGGTAGAAACATAGCAGAGGTACCAGCCTGGGCGATGGGAAGAAGATATGCAGCTCCGTGTACCATATTCCCAATGATAGAATAAATACATCGTTCCGACGCAGTCAATTCATGTTGGTGTGCGAAAAATGTCACTTGCTTTGATTGCTCACGGATTCGACCAGGATTTCCGTATGTTTTTCAGGATGAATTTGTGACTTTTGCCAAGCACCTGGCTCTACTGTTGGAGACGCGCACAGGTTTCCAGGTCCGGTCAGCCTTGCGGCTGCTTGTGCGCCGACAGGTGGCACTGAACGCGTACTTCAGTGGGATGCCCCCTGCCCAGCAGAGGCCGTGTGCGTATCAGTAAAGAACTTGTGTTCGGTAGCCTTTGTGCAAAGCTACCGACAGCGCATTGGGCACCGTGGTCATTCCCTGGGACCTGCACGAGCGTCGCACCTGTGCCGTTTCCGGAGTTCAGACGTCTTGACCCCAGGATACGAGTATCGTGAGAGAGACGTTCCCGTTTGCATAAGGCGGCGTTATGGTCTATCGCTCAAGCGCAGCTCACTGTGCAACCTCATCGTTTGACTGGATGCTTTCGTATATGAAGGAGCCTGCAACCTGGGTCAGGGTAAGAGACGAGTCATCCACGGATAACTCGCTTTCGTCTCGTCAAGAGAGCTCTGGAGCTTTCAGATACTCTGGAGCTTCTCAAAAGAATGGTTAGCCATACCAGTCTCCTGTCTCTGTGGTGCTTGCATAGCGTTCGCTCCGTTAGGCGGCAACGTGCACTCGGTATCGGAATAGCGATATGCTGGTGCTGCGTCTTTTGTCGGAATAGAGTCTCTTCGCATATGGATGTCCACGAAGCTCATTGGTTCACGCTATACGTTCCGCTTTCCAGACGATAGACACGGGCTCAGCTCTTTGATTCGTGGACATTTGCAGACACCAGTTTGTTATTTCTACATAGGCGAGGCACTCGAATCTACACTGCTGAGCAAGGATCGCTTCGATGCCGACTCTAAGCATGCTGGCAAGCGTGTCCAGCAAAACGCTATTGCCTTGGAACGTTTGAGAGGATTCGGTCTGAGAGCGTTCCATCTACAGTTGCGTGAACAACCAGAGGTCTAAAAAGAGACCACATCGACTTGCTCACGATGATGAATGCATGAGTCTTTACGGAGTGTAACGATCCCACAGTTGCTCTAGAAGCCGGTGCGTGTTACTGGATGACAGTCTGTCTGAGAAACGAGCACCTTCAAGCTCTGTTGGCGAGCACCCACCTTTTCCCGCTGTTTTCAAGCCGTTCTCCTCGACAGAGGGTCCCGGCACTTGCGCTTGCGTCAGCAGAAGCAAACGGATATCCTCAATGAACATTAGAAGGTTCTGGACTCCAAGGTTTAGCTCGTACACTGTGGTCCAGAGCTCTCCCTCATCAGACAGGTTCGTGATGCAAGTCGCCTGCCGTTGCGTGTCCGGCTCCAATGAAACTGCCTGATCAGCAGGCTCTATCACGAGCGCTGCCTTTTGTACCAGGGTGCTGTAGGCCTTTCCGATCTGGTCACAAAGCTCTTTCAGCTGTTTTAGTAATCGTTGTCGCAGCTCTGCCCCAGGCGGGAGCGAACGTCTCCGCTCCGCGAAACGCTGGCCTGTTACTGTTCCTGAACTGCTCGTGTTTGNCTCCATCGACTCCAANAAAAGGCTCTTCTTCTAGAAGAAAAGCCCGGGTGGTCACGTACTTGGCGATATGTTCAACACTAACACAGTCTTGAAAAAGCTTGTTGGACGCATCCACACGTTATCCACTCAAGTTGCCGCAACTGGTTAGAATAACAGAAATCGAGTAATTTGACCCGCAACGATAACGCTGCAGCGTTTTCCACTAGAAAATAAGAACCCGAAACAAGGCGTTCTTCATGTCGACATGGGTATACGATGCAGGACCGTGAATCAGATGACATTGATGGACATGGGAAGCTCCTCTAAGGCCGCCAGCGGCGTGACCTTCGATACTTTCAGGAGCCTTGTCTATGCTCGAGGCCGTCGAGCGGAGCATACCAAGAAAAACGCGCTCCTTTAGCATCGGTGCTCTCGAGCGTCTCGAGTCGACGCCAGGTTTCCTAACCAGGACGCTTTAGGAAGCAGAGGTTCTGGAAACGCGCCCATGAATTATGAGACAGAACCAATAACGATACAGCCGTTGCTGGAACGATAGGTACAGATGCTTCCGCTGAATAGCACTTGCACCTCCATCCTGAGCATGTAGAGAGAAACGTCCGCAACGAGAATCCAGATCGTCAACAGTCTCAAGTGACCAGTAGAGCGCTTTTCATGCGTTCAAGAGTCAAGTTCTTGGTGTTTGGCCTCGATCATGCCCCGCTCAACGCTAAGACCTGAGGTTTGGCCCTCCCAAAACGGACTTGCCGTGCGAAAGCATACTATTTGAATAGGAGTGGTCCCTTCAGGTTCATCCGGCCTCGTCTGGGACAAGTGGTCGTCACAGCTTTTCCGTCGCCGCTGTCGCGAATCGATGCCTTGTCTCTTTCGGAAGAACAGACACCAGCGATTCAGAAACTTGTTTGTTCGNCTTTGGACAGAAGCAAAAATAGCTTTCTCGGGNGCGCACTCTTATCCCAAATGTTTTCGTCGGGTATAGATGTGCATAACGCAACGAGAGTCACAACCGAAAACTAGATTTTTCGAATACGTAAATGCAGCCGAGGTATCAACGCTAACAGCACAACTGCGATGATCAAATACCCGACAAAAATGAGCGGTTTGAGCCATAGCGCATAGAACGCATGAACACGATACGTGATTTCGAGGTACGAATCCGTTTGCGGACTCAGGTCAGTCACCAGATTGCGTCGTCTGACGTGCACCACCGTACGCGGAACGAAATCGAGATAGCCGTATCCTTTCCAGTGTTCAATGGATAGCGTATACAACTGCTGATCATCTGGTATCTGAATATCCAGTACCACGGCGGCATTGGGCAAAACAACCCACAAATCCAAATCATCGATGACAAGGCCATGCAGCGGGGGTGTTAGCGCCTGGTGTAATCGAAACGTACCACCTCCGAGATGCTTCCAAATATCGCCGGCACGAACAGGAACCTCGAATCCGAACTCGATATTAGTCCTCCATGATGGAGCTAACGGGAAGCGAGGCCGTAGCCCCAAAACCTGGTGTGTATTCCGTTTCGCACCTAGCGCAGCAACAGTCCTCTTTCCCTCTGGCGTCTGCCATCGCTTGTATTGTTCAAATGGTGCCAACAGACGCGACAGCGAATGAAATCCTGAGGTCGAAATGTTACCAGTAATGTCGCGATAAAAAAAGTTGCGAGCGTTCGCGGGAACAACGGCAAAAAACTCTTGAATCGTGCGTGTAGCAAAGGGGTTCTGCTGAAGGGCCACGAGCAAGTCGAGCCTGGACCAGGTGCCTTCTTTGGCTGCGGGGTAATCATTCAGGAGAGTCATCGTCTCTGTGACCTGGATATGACCACGATGCGATACAGCCAGAACCCGTTTCGCCTTAAGCGCACGAAAAGTTCCCGCCAACGCCATAGCGGAGAGTGCAATATCGCTTGGCTCGAGACCCGACGGGGCATCGAATGCCAAATCCACGTGTGCTGCCTCTAGCATGGAATGATCTGCATCTGTAAACGGGCCATATCTTACTTCAAAATCGAATTCCGAATCCTGAGAGGCTGCCTTCTCGATGTCACCCGGTGCGATACGGATGGATGCCGGCTCAAGGCCCTCTGGCGAGCCAACGAGTCGGGCACGAAAGCCACTTGGTGAAGCTACTTTCTGTATCTGCAATCGTTGTTCCTGAACAGGATACAGAGACTTGACGAGCATCGATTCCAAGCGGAAACGGTATCGTTGCACGAGCGCATCACGCGGCTTCGATTTGGTTTGATTGAAGCTTTCGTCTAGTGCTCGCACGTGCGCCAGAGGACAAACGCCTCGCACGAGCAAATATGAGAGTTCGAGTTTCAAGGGTTTATTCCGCGAGCTTTCGCCAGCGAATATATTCAGCGCTTGCGCTTCGTTGCAGGCAGCATCATCCGGACAACGCAGCACCATAAAATGTCCAGGATATCCTGAACTGGTGTTAAAAGCGCGGATCTTTAACGTGCCTGAGTGGCGGACACCCTTGCCGTCCGAGCTTTTCCCAGACCCGCCTCGCTCCCGCACAGCTGTGAAGGATACCAGGCGATCGGTCTCGTAGTCGGTAAGGTTCAAACAAACTCTTTTGACGCCATCGGAAACGCCAGCGACCGCAGGCTCAGCTTGAAGCTGCAGATCAAGCGTCCAGTGCACCTCCACTAGATTGTCCGCGCGCAGACGGTAGGTCTTAGCTGAGCGGCGTATCCCGATGAGACCCACTGAGCAGGCGTTTCCCATAGCTTCCCCAGCTGCCATCGTCTGGAGTGTACGTGCAAAGAAGCATAAGAAAACGCTNAATAACACGCCATACCATAAAGTCTTCATGAGACCTAATCCACAGCCCAGTGCGATCCGCTATACTAGCAGTGCGGCACTGGGTACAGCCTGGAGCTAGAAGAAACAGTTTCGCATGCGCGCGGCGCGGGCGCCACTTTCCGTCATGTGTCCTTATAATCCGCATTTATCCCAAACGTATCATACTTGTTTCGTTTACGACGTGGTGCATGCATTCCACCCAGGTTCATAGAAAACGAAACGCTAAACCGCTTGTTCTCTTCCTGCCTTTTGATCTTTTTTCCGAACATGTTTAAATCTGTACAGTTTGAACAGTCGAAGAGCAGCAACCAAAGATTGAAAATGCATACGAAATCTTAAGATGCTCGGGCGTCTTTTCGGATTGACTAGTTCGACGGTTCGCCGCTGGAATTCGTTACGACACCGGAATCCAGATGATTCGTGACGCAACTGAACAAGGATTTTTAAAATTATCGATAACTTGATCAAATCCGTACGTGCGCCTTTCCAATCTTCTTCTTTCCTCATGTATAGTAGGTTCAAATCACGCATTTTCCAAGCTTTCAATCTTGCTGTTTCGAGGCAACTCGCTAGCACAGCAGTTCGCATCGCTTACTAGACAAGGAAAACAGCCCGAGGTCGTCCCTCGATCAATTGCTCACAAAATCGCGCCGAAAGTTCAACGAGATATTATTTCGCTTAATCTATTCCGCTCGAAAAACAAATGCTCCTCTCTCGGTGACCACCGACGATACGGCACTCGACACCAGCATGAAACCTGTCACGAGCCATGCTTTTGGGGGCTCTAGCCTCTTCTTTTCATATGGAAAAGGGTCTTGGACTCGGACTTTAGTCATCAAAGCGATCGGTTCCGGTCAAGAGTGCTTCACCATGTCGCAACAAAAAACAGGCAACGGATCAAAACGCTCGACGAGCATTCTACAACCTGGATTTTGCATCCGCTACTTTTTTCCTCAAGGATAACATTGCGTTTCACAAAACCTCTGTCGAACGGTGCAGCGTTGGCTTGCGTGAGCAACAAACAGGGTTCTCACCGAAGGGTCGCCAAATAGAGGGGCATGTTCGTCGGGTACGATACCAGGCGCGGAAAAGTTAGAGCGCATCGGGGGTATCCCTCTATACCCGACAAGGGCGTGTGCCGTGCGATGAAGCGAGCGTTTACGTGCCATAAGTCGGGGCTTCGAGGAAGAGACTCAGTGTGTATATCGAAACACCTGACCATAATCGAGTGTCGCTGCTGCGACGGGTGCAACGATGCTGGATACAAAGACGATGAAAACGGAAAGTGAAACGGAGATCGAATCTACCGGATGTGCAATAAATGCGTCGCCAACACCGGGAAGAGGTGGAATCGGTACTTGAACGCTGTCGTCATAATCATTCAACTGCTGCCAATGGAGCTGTAGAGAAAAGAGATATCAACCTATTTAAAGCCAGAGACAAACTAGAGGAAAAGTAGGGAGTAACAGAAAATCCCCGCAAAGTCTGGTGATAATGGTATTGGGGATATATCAAAACGATGCCATGTGGGCCGGATTCGGCAGCATCGATCTCTTCCATTCTATTCTGATACAGGTATAAAGCGTCTTGTGTACCGCGAACATGGATTCGAGTTCAGCCTGTTGCTCTGCACCCAAAATCCCTCTTTCTCTCTGTCGTTGGGAATNACTTTGGTTTCCCTGCTGTATTCGCGGACATGCGATTTGGCACAGACGCCTCTGATATATTTCAAAGCCGAACTCTTGACT
>JGI24721J44947_10002392_pt1 | contig 26846 bp, 21 predicted proteins | sample YelNatPaOPGAMG01_FD_44947 | JGI IMG/M metagenome (IMG submission 44947) | reverse complement strand
GAATATATAGGCGACCCGAAGGCATGCCCCACACTGGCAAAATTATTGAAAAAACCTGGTATAAGTGGGAATGCGATAACTGACATTAAAACAGCGATTTTGAAAAATCCGCAATCTGCTACTGATACATCAATGCGTAATGCTGCACTCACCGAATTGGTGCTTGCGCGTGCCCTCTACCGTTGCGGTGATTACAATGATATTGGCAAAAAGATACTTGCTGAATATGCCCGCGACCTTCACGGACATTACGCACGCCATGCCTCCGCAGTGCTTAATGCAGGGAAATAAATATTACTGTTCTTTCCTAAAATATACATTTCCTGATATAGAAAAAAATCAGGATATCCGACTATACGTTAGGGAATTTATGGTAGGGAAACTAATAGCCGGTTTTAAATTCGGCTTATGCAATTCATATAAATAGTAACACAGGTTTTTCAGAATTCTTTAAACGGTTCCGGTAATAGGTCAGAGACTTTGAATTTTCTTATTTTTTCAGGGTTGCGGCTGTCGAAAACCCATACATCGATGTCCCAAGCGTATTCTGCGAGTAACTGGCGGCATGCTCCGCATGGCATCGGTCCGTTTTCCAACGGTGCGGTAATTGCAATTGCTTCAAAATTTCTATGTCCATCAGTCAGCGCCTTAAAGAGAGCGACTCTTTCCGCACAGCAAGTTAGACCGTAACTTGCACTTTCCACGTTTGCGCCAGTAATAATTTTCCCATCCGCGGTTAATATTGCCGCTCCAACTTTAAATTTTGAATACGGCGCCACTGCATTTTCCATTGCGCGGAGCGCGGATGTTATTAAGATCTCCGGACATCTTTCAGNCTGTGGCATACAACTTTGCAAATTCTTCTATCATCTTTGCGGATTTCTCACCGACCTTTTCAGCAATTTCAAGAACTTCGGCGTGCGATAACGGTTTTTTATTTAGCCCTGCTGCCATGTTTGTTATGCAACTTAAACCGATTACTTCCATCTCGCATTGTTTAGCCACAATAGCTTCAGGAACGGTGCTCATACCAACTGCATCAGCACCAAGGACTGAAAACGCCCTTATTTCCGCAGGTGTCTCGTAAGTCGGTCCGCTAACACATAGATAAACGCCTTCGTATAGAGTTACATCTGCCGCCTTTGCCGCCCTTTCGAATAACTTTTTATACTTTTCTGCATAGAGATTTGAAAGGTCAATAAACCTTTTCTGGTTAACCCGAACCGGACCGATAAGCGGGTTTGTCCCCATCAGATTGATATGGTCTTTTATCCACATGAAGTTACCGGGCTTAAATCTTTTATTAATTGCTCCGGCTGCATTTGTTAGAAGAACAGTCTTTACACCAAGTTCAGCAAGGACGCGGATTGGGTAGGTTACAATTTCCATTGGGAATCCTTCGTAGTAGTGAATTCGCCCTCCGAGAATTATCACGGGTGTTTTATCGAGATAGCCAATCAAAAATACATCCTTATGACCGGCAACTGCTGGACGGATGAAGCCGGGAATCTGACTATAACTCAATTCCAACACCCGGGTACATCTCTTTAATACGTTTTGAAATCCGCTGCCAAGAACTATCGCAAGCGTCGGAGCCAGTTTTGTCTTGCTTCGGATAAACTTTGCGGATTCTTCTGGCAAAATTGATTGACCCCTCTGCCATCCTGTTGTCATTATCGGTCTGTTTCTGCCCGTTTCGCCTGTTACCATTTTTGTTCCTGTCTTGTTTTTTAATTTTTCTGTCTACCTTGATTATTCCCGCTTTTAATCTACCATGTCTATAATGATTTTTAATCTTTCTGATATATGCAATTTAATGACAAGCAAATTCAGAGATATTCGAGACACCTGATACTACCAGAAATCGGATTAGAGGGACAAAAGAAAATTAGTTCGGCATCCGTTTTATGTATCGGGGCAGGTGGACTTGGTTCGCCTGCGGTAATTTATCTGTCTGCGGCAGGAATTGGAAAAATTGGGATAGTGGACTTCGACATAGTTGATATTTCCAACCTTCAGCGACAAGTCATTCATACGACAAACAATATAGGTATACCTAAAACCGACTCGGCATCGCAAGCAATTAAAGCTATTAACCCTGACGTTAAGGTAGATTTGTATAAGACTAAATTGTCACCATCAAATGCGTATGCAATTTTTAAAAATTACGATGTAATTTTAGATTGTTCGGACAATTTCCCGACACGGTATCTGATTAATGATGTGAGTGTGAACCTGAGAAAACCTGTGGTTTACGGTTCTGTGTTTCAGTTCGGGGGACAAGCCACAGTCTTTGCACCTCACATGGATTCCCCATGTTACCGTTGCTTGTATCCGGAACCTCCGCCTCCAAACGCTGTCCCTTCGTGTGCAGAAGCCGGCGTTTTCTGTATTGTCCCGGGGATTATCGGGTTAATTCAGGCAAATGAAACTTTAAAACTAATCCTTGGCATAGGTTCGTTACTAACAGGTCGGTTACTTGTTTTTGATGCGCTTGAAGTGAAGTTTCGGGAAATTCGTTTAAAACGCGACCCTGCTTGCCCGGTATGCGGAAAAAATCCTTCAGGTGTTAAGCCCATGGACTATGAAGAATTATGCACACCAGATTCAGACGCGCAATCCATAGATGCGCATAACCAAATTAAGACTGTTCACCAGTCCTCTGCACAACGTGAAAATTCATTGCCTAATGAAATCACACCTGACGAATTGAAAAACATCATCGAATCTGGCAACTCAGATATCCGGATTCTCGATGTCAGGGAAAAAGGAGAAATGACATCTAATATGCTTGCTGGCTCAATCCACATCCCTCTTAGTCTCCTTGAAAAAAGATTAAGTGAACTCAATCCTGATGTCGCATATTGTGTTGTGTGCCAGTTTGGTATACGCTCCAAAGCAGCGGCTGAAATTCTGAAGGCGCGTGGTTTCAAAAATGTAAGACATTTGAAAGGCGGGCTTATAAGTTATTTCTGGACTCACTAAAACAAAATCCGGTGTCCGGCGGGGAATTGGGATTTTGCCATTTTATCCGTCAGAATTTATCCTGATTGAATAGCGGCAATTTTATGCAAAATTATTTTCTGAATGGACAATAGCCATGAAAACAAATGGATTCGCCTGCCGGAACTTCTTTCTCCTGCCGGCGACCGCGAGTGTCTGACAGCCGCAGTTGAGAACGGGGCTGATGGGGTCTATTTTGGCTTGTCCGAACATAACGCCAGACTTCGCGCAAGAAATTTTTCGATCGATGAGTTGCCGGATATTTTGAGTTATCTTCATCTCCGCGGTGTTAAAGGTTATGTTACCCTGAATACACTTATTTTCACCGGCGAACTCGAAGGGGTTATCCCCTTCATAGAAAAAATAATATCTGCAGGCGCCGATGCTGTCCTTGTACAGGATATCGGTTTATGCAGACTTATACGGAAAATAAGTCAGGACTTCCCAATCCATGCCTCCACACAAATGACAATAACAAACGCAGCCGGCGTCAGGATAGCGAAAGAACTCGGGTGCTCCCGAATTGTGATGGCACGGGAATGTTCTCTTGCTGAAATTAAAAATATAAAACAGGAACTTGGAAGTGAATGTCCGGAACTTGAGGTCTTTGTTCACGGTGCGTTATGTGTGGCATACTCCGGGCAGTGTCTGACGAGCGAGTCCTTGGGAGGTCGCTCGGCAAACCGTGGCGAATGCGCGCAGGCATGTCGTATGCCGTATGAATTAATCTGCGATGGCAAAAAGCTTCCGCTCAACGAGCAGAAATATCTGTTGAGTCCAAAGGATATTGCCGCTCTGGATTTATTGCCGGAAATTGTAGAACTTGGGATAGCATCCGTGAAAATCGAAGGCAGGCTAAAATCTGCAGAGTATGTGGCAAATGTTACGAGAATCTACCGCAAGGCGCTTGATTCGATTTTGGAAAAGCAACTTATATCAAACTGTGGAAACGGAAAAATAACCAACAAAGATGAAGGAATTATTTATCTGACTTCAGACCGCGCCGTGTTCAGAAACCCGAATCACACTCAAGCGTCAATGTTTACATCTCTACCGGAGTGGTATTGTTTGCAGATGGCTTTTTCACGCGGGTTTTATACCGGATGGCTCGCAGGGACAAACAACCAACAACTTGTTCATGCCGAATTCGGAAAAAAACGTGGCGTATATTTAGGCAAGGTTTTGTCGGTCAGTAATAAAACGGTTTTTATCAGACTTGAAAGCGCTTTAAAACCGGGTGATGGTGTTGTTTTTGATTGCGGGAAACCTGAATTAGACGAAGAAGGCGGAAGAATATACGAGATTTTCAAAATTTCTGACGGGAAAAAGTTACCTGTAAAGACTGCAGAAAAAGGCGAATATGTCGGCATTACATTTGGCAAGGGAGATATTGATTTCAACAGGATACATTCAGGCGACCGCGTCTGGAAAACCAGCGACCAGAAATTAGAATCGCTTGTCCGCCAAAGTTTTACAAATCCGGTTTTCAGGTATAAAAAGCCGCTGCAGATAACTGTCAGCGGTGTCCGAGGAGAACCGCTGGTTGCAGTTTTTAAAGATGAAATCGGGAATGTTGTCGAAGTAAAATCAGAAATCCCGCTTGTTGAGTCTGTCTCTCAACCTCTGAATATGCAGATACTTGCTTCTCAATTGGGAAGGCTGGGTTCTACACAGTTTTACCTGCGCGAAATACGAGTAAATCTTGGCGAAAACCTCATCCTTCCCGTCAGCGAATTGAACAGGATACGACGCGAAGCAATTGAGAAACTTGAGGAAATACGGCGTCAGCCGCCGAAATGGAAAATCAATCGAAACATCCGTATTTTTGAGCTACTACCGAGTTGTTCAGAGAAGCAAAATATTACTGAACCGCCGCAGTTAACGGTTCTTGTAAGAAATCCTGAACAGTTGAGTGCAGTTCTGGATTGCGGGATAACAACGATCTATTGTGATTTCGACAATTTGCATAATTACGATAAAGCCTCTCAATTGCGGGATGAATTTAATTTTAAAACAGGAAAGAATATTAAACTTTTCTTTGCGCCACCAAGAATCTTTAAAGATTCAGAAACCGGAATATTAAAGAAAATACTCGCTTCAAAACCAGATGGCATCCTTGCGCGCAACTTTGCGCATCTTGAATTTTACAAAGAATTGCCGTGTGTTCTGGACTTCTCGTTTAATATAGCAAATCCGGTAGCGCTTGACGAATTCCTCACGAGGTGGAATCCGCTCCGCGCCACAGTCTCATACGATTTGAATATTGAACAGATAATTCACTTCTTAAATCATTCCGACCCCCGTCGGCTTGAGATAACAATCCACCAGCACATGCCGATGTTTCACATGGAGTACTGCCTTTTCTGCAAGTTTTTATCGAACGGATCAAATTACACTGATTGTGGAAGACCGTGCGAAAAGCATACGATTAAAATCCGCGACCGTGTTGGGGCTGAGCATCCTGTAATTGCAGACGCAGCGTGCAGAAACACAGTTTATAATAGCCTTGCGCAGACCGGAGCAGAATTTGCCGAAGACCTTAAAAGGGCTGGGGCAACATGGTTCAGAATTGAATTTCTGGACGAATCGCAGAGGATTGTGTCCGATACCATTAAGAATTACATTGCCCTGCTGAACGGGCAGATATCAGGTAATGAACTATGGAAAAAACTGAAACTTCTGAACCAGATTGGCGTAACTCGCGGGCAGTTATCAGAAACCGATAATAAAGTGCTCAGGAAGAAAGAACCTGTTTCGTGGGGTTGATTTTGTTTTTCCATCTAACCTGATTACAAATGGATAACGCTAAAAACCTTTTCAGAAAACGGTTTGGATATACTCCATTTCATCAGACGCGTTCGCCGGCGGTGGTTGAACTGCTCGGCGGTTTTGCTGGCGTTTACGACGGATTGTCCATTGCAATACCCATTGAAAAAAACGTAGAGGTTGTAGCCTCGCCGCGAACTGATGGCAAAGTGGAAATTTTATACTCAGAAAAACCGGAAGATAAAATCGCCTTCCGGGTATCAGATACAAAACCCGGTAAATCTGATGCTTTGACAGATTATCTCAAATTGCTTATAGAAAGATTGCATAAACGGGAGGCGGCAGTGGGTGGATTCGATGCCGTCGTATTTTCCCCTTTTCCATTGTCAGGATTCATTGGGCTAATACCTTCGTATCTGGTTGCAATGACCTTAACGATCCGGAAACTATATCCATTTCGCCTCACAGACACAGGCACAATGTTACATCCTCCACCGAGGGATAAATACGGATTTGTCGAACCGCCATCGAAAAGCGAAAAGACTGCGATCGCCGGCTTATGTTCCACTATTAGAAAAGACTTTTCAGTATTTGATACGGATCGAATTTCGGAATTAACTTGTCTTTTCGGCAAAAAATACCATGGAGTGTGCGTAGATTGCAGATTCAATTCGTTCGCCCATGTCCCAATGTTCGGGGAAATTGCTATTATTGTTTTCAGAATAAAAGATGATTCAGTGGATAAACCTTTGGAAATAGATAAAATGATATCTCTGAACGAGAAGACAAAATTTTCCCTGTCGGCAAAAACCCTTAGGTCTGTTGACCTTGAATATTTAAAGTCCAGAGAAAAGATGCTTTCCCGCAACGAATATGATTTTGCGTATTATGTAGTGGGTGAAATCCAAAGGGTTGTTTTCGGTGAACGGGCGTTGGAGGATGGTGATTTTGAGCAATTCGGACAATACATGATATTCAGTCATGAAGCGGCTCGCGATTTGCTTCACATAGTTCCTGAAGTGACAGAAAAGTTATTCCAGGTTTCGCTCGAGCATAGAGGTTGTCTTGGATGCAGGATGATTTGCGACAAGTCCGGAACTGCCACGGTTAATCTTGTTTACGCCAATTATTATGAAGAGTTTATCCGTGATGTACTGGCAGAGTTTAACCGTGAAACCGGTTTGGAAGCAGAACCAATCATCTGTGTTCCATCTGATTCGGCGGCATAAAATGACAAACCCCGGCAAAATCCGGGGTCTGTCTTTATCTGTATGTTATTTAAACCTTATTCCAGAATCATGTCTGCCACAGTCCTGCCTGCTGGTATAAATGGCATAACGTGCTCAGTGTATGGCACTATAATATCAAGTATATAAGGTTCATTTGCGGCAAGCATTCGTTCAATGGCTTTCGGGAGGTCTTTCTTATAAATGACACGTTCGCATTTAATTCCGAAAGCGTTGCAGACTGCCACATAATCAGGGTAAATTTTCTGTCTATCAGTTGGGTCGCCGAGGTAAGTATGACCACGGTTTCCGTTGTAGAATCTGTCTTCCCACTGAACCACCATGCCAAGGTGCTGGTTGTTCAATATCATTGCCTTGACAGGTATTTTTTCAATATAAGTTGTTGCAAGTTCCTGAATGTTCATCAAGAACGAACCATCGCCGTCAATATCCACAACCTGTTTATCCGGTCTCCCGACCTTGGCGCCGATAGCGGCTGGATAACCAAAGCCCATTGCTCCGAGACCAGCGCTTGTTATAAACTGTCGCGGATATTTATATTTATAAAATTGTCCGCTCCACATCTGGTGCTGCCCCACCCCTGTGGTTATTATGGCTTCTCCTTTAGAAATCTCATAAAGCATTTCAATCGCCATCTGCGGCAGGATAACCTGATCTTCCATACCGCGAAGATGCTCTTTCATGTGCTGCGATTGTAAAACTTCCTCTGTAATTGAATATCTGAAATTGCCGCGTTCCTTCCATTCTGCAATCTGTTTATGCCATTGCGTGTATTTTTTCTTCAAAGGACGTTTTTTAAGCATCTCATTTAATTTTGCAAGGGCATATTTCACATCTGAAAGAATTGGAAATTGGACACGTCTGTTTTTATTATGTTCGGAAGCGTCAATATCAATATGGACAATAATCCCGTTTTCACAGAATTTGTCGGCTTTACCGGTAACACGGTCATCAAACCTTACCCCCATGGCGAGGAGCAAATCGGCTCCATCCTTTAATTTGACCATCGGCTCATTCGGATTTTTCCTTAATGCATACTCGCCGTTAACAGCCCAGTTTGCGCATGCGGCGCCATGCATTCCGAGCCAACGCAACGACAGCGGATGGTCTTCGGGGAATGCCCCGCATCCCATTAAAGTAGTTGTAACAGGAATCTGGGTTAACTCTACAAACCTACGCAATTCATCAGATGCGTTAGCGCTGATTATGCCGCCGCCGCAATAAATGACTGGTCTTTCACATTTTTCGAGGAGTTCAATAACTTTTTCTAACTGAGAATCGTCGGCTCTGATGTCAGGATTGTAACCCGGCAAGTCCATTTCCACGTCCCAGTTAACCTTTGTGGAAGCTTGCTGAATATTTTTTGGGAGGTCAATTACAACCGGACCGGGACGACCAGTCCTCGCAATATAAAATGCCTCCTTGATAATCCGGGCAAGGTCATTCACATCTGTAACAAGATAGCTGTGCTTGACGATTGGTACAGTTAAACCAAAAAAGTCGGTCTCCTGAAATGCGGTTTTACCAATCATCCATTGAGGAACTTGTCCCGTAATAGCAACAATTGGCACGGAATCCATGTAGGCGTCGGCAATTGGCGTAACCAGATTTGTGGCGCCCGGTCCGCTGGTTGTCATACAAACGCCAACCTTACCGGTGGCGCGGGCATAACCGGATGCCGCAAAACCGCCCCCTTGTTCATGGCGGGGGAGAATAGTGCGGATTTGTTTTGACTTTGTTAACGCCTGATGAACTTCCATGCTTGCCCCACCGGGATATGCGAAAATAACCTCAACCCCTTCACGTTCAAGGGCTTTCACAAGGATTTGACTCCCGGTCAACACCTCTTCAGCGCTGCTTTTAGCAGGCTGTGTGTTCTGACGTTTTTGTGTCGCTGTTGTCATTTTTGTTCCTCATTATTATTGTTTTTGCCGTTTTTACCCCCGGCTGACAGGTCGTGTTAAATTAAAAAACCCACGACCGTTTTCCAGCCGTGGGTTCTTGTCTTTTAATCCGTGTCCAGTTTATTAACGACAAGCACCTACGGCGTCGTCACTTACTACGACGACTACCAGGACAGCTTGTCGTACAATATTCATCATATTGACTAAATTTTAATATTAATCGCCGCTATGTCAAGCGGTTATTTTAATTTTTTTTAACCGGTTGCAGAATGCCGGATTTTTACGCAATATTTTATTCAAAATTAAGGCTTTAAAATTTCAAATCCAAATCTATAATTAAAAAAATAAGACTATGATTTTAGACGAGGAAAAAAAACAAAAGGTTATCGGTTGGATAAAGGAAGGCAAAAAACTTTCTGAGATTCAGGATTTGCTTGCCAAAGAGTTTGGAATCAGAATGACCTACATGGAGGTCAGATTGCTTATTGATGACCTGAAAGTCCAGCCTCAGGAACTCGAGACTCAGGAACAAAAGGCTAAAGAAGAAAAAGAAGAAAAGAAAAAACAACAGGAAGAGGAATTAAAAAAGGAAGATAAAGACCCAGAAGTCCTCTCAGGCGTTAAAATCTCCATTGATGAAGTGGCAAAACCCGGAGCCGTTCTGAGCGGAAAGGTAAGATTTAGCGATGGCGTCAGCGGCGAATGGTATATAGACCAAATGGGCAGGCTTGGACTCGGTACCAGCGTTCCTGGATATCGTCCGTCTCCACAGGATATCGAGAAATTCCAGGCTGAACTCGAGAAACAGCTGAGTAAGTTCGGTTACTTTTAATTGTCCTGTTATTTAATCCTGTTATTTAACTTTTAGTTAAGTAAAAATTTCCGGGAGTATGTCCGGAATGAATGTTTGCTGTTTTTAAAAACCCATGAAACGGCGGCAATTTCTAAAAACATCGGGGATCGCGGGCGTGTCATTTTTATTAACAGTCCGCGGATTATACGGCGCCAATGAAAAGGTTGTCGCAGGACTGATGGGAGCCGGAGGACGTGGTTCATTTCTTGCAAACGCCTTTGCGAAACGCAAAGATGTCGAGATTTCATGGATTTGCGACCCCGATTCACGCCGTTTGGGAAATCTGCAGAAACAGATTGAGAATTCGCAGGGACGAAAACCGCAGGTTGCGCAAGATTTCAGAAGGATCCTCGACGACAAGTCTGTGGATGTTGTAATAAACGCCACCCCTGACCACTGGCATGCCCTTGGAACAATCCTCGCCTGCATCGCAGGAAAAGACGTTTATGTGGAAAAACCGCTTTCCCACAATTTATGGGAAGGACGAATGATGGTCAGTGCAGCCCGCAAATATAAACGGGTTGTGCAGGTGGGGACGCAATCACGAAGCGCGCCGTATGTCCACATTGCAAAGGAACGGATTCAATCTGGAAAACTTGGGAAGATACATACGGTCAAGGTCTATAACATGATGAGTCATCCGTTTGTGAAACGTGCGTCAGAACAGCCGCCGAAAGAAGTGGATTTTGACTTGTGGAGCGGTCCAGCGCAGGTTCTGGATTATAGCATAGCGCGGAGCTGGCTTAATTATTTCGAATATTCATGCGGTCCAATTCCCGGCGATGCAATTCATCAGCTTGACCTTGCACGAATGGTGCTTGGCGACCCGCCTCCACCCAAGAAAGTCTCACAGGTTGGCGAAATCCTCGTTCTTAAAGACGGCAGAGATACGCCTGATACTCAGTTTGCAATTTTTGAATTCGATAATTTTGTCATGACTCTCGAAGCGGCATTGTGGACGCCATACATGAAGAAAACTCCGTATGAAATCCGCGATACCGACGCGATGCCGGACTGGAAGTTTAACGCTACGCGAATTGAAATCTATGGGACAGACGGGTTCATGTTTCTTGGCAGACATGGCGACGGCTGGGAGGTTTTTGATGTGAACGGCAAACTTACAGAATCCAAACCCGGAAGGCAAGGCGACAATGAACATATCGAGAATTTTATAAACTGTGTAAAATCACGTGAAAAGCCAATCTCGGACGTTGAACAGGGACATCTTTCCACTATGTTATGCCATCTCGCCAATATTTCATTTAAGCTTGGCAATCAGTCGTTGCAGTTCGATTCTTCGAAGGAACTGATAACTGACAATCCGGAAGCCAATAAACTTTTGAAACGCGGTTCATATAGAAAACCATGGGAAATCCCATCCATTTCTTAAAATATTTTCAGGATGCAACAGGGAGAAACAAAAATTAAAGACAAAATTAAAGCGCTTATCGCGTTAAGCCGTTTATCGAATCTCCCGACAATCTGGTCGAATTGTTTAGCAGGATGGTTATTAGGTGGGGCAGGAAATGAGGGAGTTTTGTTAAATCTCTGTTTTGGTGTTTCTTGTATTTATATCGGCGCAATGTTCATGAACGACCTTTGCGATATTAAATACGACGCTCAGTATCGTCCAGAAAGACCACTCCCTGCAGGTGTTATTACCGAAAGCACAGCAATGAGTATAACCATTGCCTTGTTTAGTATCGGATTGATTTCAATCTCCCATATTTCCCACAGTGTCGCATTCCTTTCAGGGGTGCTTGTCTTGTTGATTTTTATTTATAATTACTCGCACAAAAAAGTTGCAGTCTCTTCTATAATCGTAGGTCTGTGCAGGCTGATTCTTTATCTTCTTGGGGCAAGTATCGCAAAAGATGGTTTCAACGGACTTGTCGCGTGGAGCGGTGTTGTCCTTTGCGTTTATATCTGGGGTATTTCGGTGATTGCAAGATTCGAGTCGAAACCTGAACCGGGTTCGGATTGGGCTGTCATCCCGCTATTTTGTCCAATAGGACTTGCGATGGTTGTAAACTATGGGGAAAACATGACGATGGCGCTTATCTGCGCATTCTTTGTTATTCTTTGGATTTTTACGAGCGTCCACAGATTGGATTTTGCAAATAAACAAACCGTAATGAGGGCTGTTTCCAGACTCTTAGCCGGGATTGTCCTTGTGGATTTGCTCGCTGTAATCGGTATCTCATCGGAATATGGTAATTACCTCATTGTTTTTCCGGCATTGTTTATACTGACCCTGATTTTGCAGAAATTTGTTGCTCCTACATAAAAAATATCCCCCCTTTTGCAGGAGAGATATTCCATTAATAACCTCACTGATTTTATTCAATTAGTTTACATTCCAGAATACCACCTGAATAGTTGGGCTTCAGTTTTACTTCTATCCGTATGGCTGTAGTCTGGACGGTTTTAAAATTAACTACGCTCCATGCGTCTTTTTTAATTTGATAATCGCTTGTGTTTTCAACGGGCTTCCANTNGTTTCCGTCCTTATAAAGAACCTGCCATGATTCAGGGATACGACAACTACCGACTCCCGTATCGTCGAACCAGTAAACAGAGAGACCGGAGATTTTNCTTGGCTTTTCAAAATCAAACTGAATCCATTCTTTTGTGCCTCTATGGTCCCACCATGTAAACCGCGGGATGCTGTGGTCGTTAGAATTTGATGGTTCAATCCCGTCTGCCGCTGCTTCAAGAAAATCCGACGGGTTTACATGAGAAGCTGTAATTTTAAACGGCGGTTTCTTGACCTGAGGCGGAGGCGTCCATTTATGCGCGTTAGGACTGTCACTGGCTTCGGGGAATGATGATATCCGCAACCTCGCTGCACCCATAGGAATCAAAACCACTGTTTCGACAGGTTCTTTCGTNAATGCAGGGCTGTCCTGTAGCAAACCGACAAGGGCGAGTCTGTCCATCTGCCACTCTGGAATTTTCCGCGCCTTTGCTTTGATTTCTATCGGGGCGTTTTCGGGTGTAAATGGCTGCGGCGGAACTTTTCCTTTTTTCACTACCTCAAATGACTTTTCAGGCGAACTGCTATCAAGAACAAGTCCGTAATTCCAGTCGGAATCNGGAAAAACTTCCCACTCTTTCCAGTTCGGATTTCTGTTTCCATAAGGCACCCATTTTTCCTTAATTTTAAGCGAGAATGTAAGTGGACCATAATTTACCGAGACTGAATTTTTATTCTTTTCCCAGCGTTTTAACCAGACTTTCATGGGGAACTGGAGTGAAACAATATCATTGTCCTTCCATGTCCTGTTAATCACGAGATACGAAAGCGGCGATGCTTTAACATTTTGCATCTCACCGTTGATTTTAAGAACAGGGTTTTCGCACCATTGCGGAATCCGCAGATACAACGGAAATTTTACAGGACTTTTCATTGAGAATTTAAAATTGATAATTTCGTCAAACGGATAATCTGTCTCTTCGGATATTTGCACAACCTCGCCATTGCCAACCTTTGCAGTTACTTCGCAGGCTGCGTATAAAGACGCGAGCAATCCATTATCATGGGTTGCCAGCCATAGTTCCTCAGCATAATAAGGCCAGCCATGCGAAACGTTGTGCTGGCAGCAACGATAAACCTCATAGGGACTGTAAGAAAACATCGTCCCGCCATTTTGAATTCCCGGCGCTTTGTTGTTTTTATCGCATTGAACCTGATTAGCGCAGGTCAGATAATGCAGAGCCTTTAAATCCGGTGTCAATGCCGCCGGAAATGTGTTGAACGTAATTTCCTCGCACCGTTCTGACCAGATTGGATTTCCGGAAATCTTCGTGAGCATCTGGTAACTGTGCATAAACTCCACAATCCCGCATGTTTCGAAGCCTTGACGCGGATCGATGTAACCCGGTCTGCAATTTTCATCCCCGGCAAAACCGCCGCCCGGGAATTGTCCGTAGATACCCATAACCTTTTGCCAATTGCGTTCTGCCGCAAAGAGGTGTTCCGGATTATGGGATTGCATATAATAGACCGCCGGTTCTCTGAAACCCTGCGCAATATTTACATTGTGCCAGTTGATGACATCTTTGTCCCACCGAGCCATGTTCTCATGCATTTTTCTGGCAAGGTCAAGCAACCATGGCTCCCCTATCCTGTTATATAGCCAGTAAACACTTTCTATGTTGTCGCCCATTCTTAATTTAGGCCAGTAGCCTTCGCCAAATGCAGATGGTGGCAACGTATTTTCCCACTGGAAATATTTTTTCATTACGTTGATAATCCGCTCATCTCCTGAATACTCATAATAAGATTGAAGGACGTTAAGCATTAACATGTGGGGCCAGAGGTCGGGTTTTCCGTTAAGAGATGTAAGCAAACCACGCGGTCCAAAATATCCATCTTCCCTCTGGGACGAAATTGCCGCGAAAATCCACTTTTTGGCTTCCGCGATTATTTTTTCATCTCTGAGAACATATCCAAGGTCGCCGAAACCTTTCAGCCAGTATGGCATTTCCTCCCAACCGTATTCGCCCTTCCCTTCGGGATGTGCCCATGCGCTGCGCTGGAAATTCAGCCATGGCGAAATTTCCATGAGCCGCCCCGTCATTCCATCTTTTTCGAGTTCCAGCATGTGTCGGAGCCAACCTTTGGGTGTAATGCTTCCGATCGGTAATTTAATGAATGGACTTGGCAAAAGTGGTGGGCGGTTTGCGGTATATAACCCGCCATGTTTTTCGGGTTTTACTTCTTTCAGGACTAATATTTCGTCCGCCGTTTGGGCAGCGAAAGCGCCGGTTATCCCGAATATTGAAAGGATCGCAAAGGCTGTAATTGATTTTGACCAGACCGATTTGTTCAGTTTCTGCTTCATCATAAAAAAATCGTAAAAGTTAATCCTCATGTGTCAATTGTTTATTCAAAGGAATTTATGTTGTTAATCTAAATATTAAAGTGCCTCAGATTTTCTAACTTAATCCGAAGTGTCGTATTTCGGTTTTTTTATTTTGAATCTAAATTTGCTGTTAAAAAGACACATTGAATAAACGCTTTATGAACACCAGAGTATTCACTATTCTTACTGGAAATTCTGAAAATCTTTAAAAATTTTTATTACTCCGAATTCCGAAATACTTGACGGACGGCGATTAATTATGTAGAAAAAACGCTATCTTATGAATGGATTTCCTTTATTGGCTGTGGCTAATGCGCCGACATTGACGCTTGGCGCGGTGGATCTACTTATCATCGTTACATACTTTTTAGTTGTAATAGCAATCGGTGTTTACCTTAAGAAATTCACAAACACCGGCGAAGATTTCTTCCTCGCGGGAAGAAAAATGACGGCATGGATTGCCGGTATAAGTTTTATATCTGCTAACCTCAGTTCGCTGGAGACAATGGGTTGGTCTGCAATGGCATATCAATATGGTATGCTTGGAGCCCATGCATATTTGATTGGCGCTATTCCCGCAATATTGTTTCTGGCAGTTGTGATGATGCCGTTCTATTACATTTGCAAAACGCACTCTGTTCCGGGATATCTTAAACTTCGCTACGGTGAAGGCGCGCGCTCGATTGCCGGTGTATCTTTCAGTTTCATGACCGTTATGGTTAGTGGCGCAAGCATGTTTGCGATGGCAAAGATTTTAAATCTTCTGCTTGGATGGGATATTCACGTAAGCATCTGGGTTTCTTCTATAACCGTTGCGATCTATGTTGCGCTTGGCGGATTGTTGTCTGCCGTCTTTAACGAGGTTTTGCAGTTCTTCCTTATTTGGTTTGGGTCGCTGTTGATTCCTATTCTCGGAATTATTCATGCCGGCGGATGGAATAAAATGATGCAGACCATCCAGCAAAATGTGAAAATAATTCACCCCACAGTTCAGAATGCGGATTTTACAAGTCTGTGGCGAAACCTTGGTTCATTTGACGCAAACCCGATGGGGATTGACTGGTTCGGGATGGTATTTGGCCTCGGTCTGGCAGTAAGCTTCGGTTACTGGTGCACGGACTTTTTGCAGGTTCAGCGTGTAATCGTCGCAAAAAACCTCCGCGCTGCTCAAAACGGAACAATTATCGGCGCGGTGTTGAAAATGTGCGTACCTTTGATTGTTACAATACCCGGCTTGCTTGGTCTGGCTGTGTTGCTCAATCCGGATGGCTCGCCTATGGTTCTTGTCCCTGAAAGCGACCCACGCGCAAGGATTACTAATCATACATTCAATGACGTATTGCCGTTGCTAATGGGACAATATTTAGGACCCGGTGCTCGGTTTGGGTGTTACGGCAATGATAGCCGGTTTTATGTCTGGCATGGCTGGCAATGTCAGCGCATTTGCAACTGTCTGGACATACGACGTTTATAAGCCTTTGATTAAAAAAGATGGTAATGATGAACATTATCTTCATGTGGGCAGATGGACATCCATAATCGGAGTAGTTATTTCAATCGCTGCGGCTTACATATTACTCTGGTTTTCGAACATCCTTGAATTCCTGCAGGTTCTGGTTTTCTTCTTCATTGTCCCTTTGTTCGGAACTGTAATTCTGGGAATGCTCTGGAAACGCGCCACACCGGCTGGCGGTTTCTGGGGATTTTTGACCGCAATAATCTTCTCAATCGGCATGTGGGTGTTTGTCCATAGTTTTCCAGAAGGTTACAGACCACAGCCAAAAGTTCAGTTTGACAAAGGCGCGGTTGTCTCTGTCGAAAGACAAAACGGTAATAACGGAAAAATTACCCGTGTGATTGTCGAAAGTGGCAAAGTTGATATCGTCAACGTTCCGATTACAAATGCAGTTCAGGTTGCAGCCGGTAAAAAGACGGAATTAACCCTTACAAATGAAGTTGTGCTGCCGCCAAGTGTGGTTCAGAAAAATTCGACAGTTCCGGTGCAGATACTTGCCCCTGAAGTAGTTGATGCTCAGGCGAAAACCAATACTGCATTTGGTGTCGAAAATGTCCCTGTGGTTTTAAAGTCCGGGGTCAATGTTGTGTATAGTGATATTGAAATGAAATTTGCCCCGGCGGCATTTAATCCTCAACACGCTAAATATATCGCAAGGTCAGAAAAGGCAAAACCCATGGCGATTAATATGTACAGCGGATTCTGGTCGCTTGTCGTCTGCGTGGTTGTAACAGTGGTGGTCAGTTTGTTTACAAAACCAAAACCAGAAGCGGAATTGAAAAACCTTGTTATGGGATTGACGGAAATACCTGATGAAGGACCATGTCCTTGGTATGAAAATCCAAAACTCTGGGCAGCAGTTGTTTTAGCCGTACTGGTTTTAGTTAATATAATATTCTGGTAATGAAAGGATTAAGATTATGAGCACTGGCGAACATCATGAAATGATTCCAATTTGGTTCTTTATAGGATGCCTGATTGCATTTTATGGCATCCTAATAATGGGGGCTGGAATTTATGAAATATTTAATCCCCCTGTGAAGAAGGTCGCTCTCTGGCATCTCCATGCAGGCATCTGGTGGGGGGCGATAATGATTTTATTTGGACTATTCTATATCATTAAATTTAAACCAAAGAAGTAATACCAAATCTTTTCCGTTCCCTGATTTTGGATTATCTCAGGTTTTTAACAGAAAAAAAATAAGAATGTATTAATTTAAAATTGACATGCATATCTAATTTGATTATATTTTGCATGCTATGAAAAAGATAATCGTATTACTGGTCTCGCTGGCGTTTGCCGTTGCTCCGTTGGCTCAAGCCGCTGATAGTGGCAGCTGCCCTAATTCACAAAAATCTGCTTGTTGTGCCAAATGCAAAGGCTCCTGCGAATGTAAAGGGCAGTGTCAGTGTAAACAGGGTGATGCTTCAAAGGCATGCCCTCAAAAAGGCAAGTGCCCGGGCAAAGATAACGGCGCCTCAGGCAACGACAAAAAGTCATAAGCCATAGTATAAACCCTTAATAAACAAGCCCGCTGTTATCAAACAGCGGGTTTTTTATTTGGTAAAAAGTCATTAAAAAGGGTTATATTGATGTTATGTTTATATTGAGGTTTTTTAAAATGTAATAAACTTGATTGCCAGTTAAATAAAATTAAAAGACTGCGCATAGGGAGAATAATCATAAAAAGGTCTGCAAGCGAATAAGATTATCCCAGCGCGGATAATTTTAAGGAAGATTTGTAATTATGAAGAAAGATAGGGAAAATCCGCTCGATTCAATAGAGTCGGTTTTAGAAGACATAAAAAAAGGCAAAATGGTAATCGTGGTCGATGATGCTGACCGCGAGAACGAGGGCGACCTCGTAATGGCTGCTCAATTTGTTACACCCGAAGCTGTGAATTTTATGGCGAAATACGGCAGAGGTCTGATATGCGTTCCTACCACTGCCGAGCGGTTAAAACAACTTGGAATTGAAGAGATGGTTTCGCAAAACCGCGATTCATTCCGGACAGATTTTCAGGTCAGTGTTGATGCCGCAAAGGGAATTACTACAGGCATCAGCGCAGCTGATAGAGCAAAAACAATAAAGGTGCTTGCCGACCCAATGGCTACGCCGGAAGACCTTGTTCAGCCCGGACACGTCTTTCCGTTGCGGGCAAAACCGGGCGGCGTTTTACAGCGTGCCGGACACACCGAAGCAGCAGTTGACCTCGCCCGACTCGCAGGTTGCAGACCGGTTGGCGTTATCTGCGAGATAATGAACGACGACGGCACAATGGCAAGATTGCCCCAGCTTCTTAAATTTGCAAAGAAACACAAACTGAAAATCTGTTCTATAGCGGATTTGATTAAGTATCGCCGGATGCGCGAAAGATTGGTCGAGAGGGTTGAAATTGTAAAATTGCCAACTGAATTTGGTGAATTTGACCTTTACCTTTATAAATCTAAGATTGACGGTAACCATCATCTTGCGCTTGTAAAAGGCGAAGTTGAAGGAAAAGAAAATGTCCTTGTGCGTGTCCACAGTGAATGTCTGACAGGCGATGTATTTGGGTCTTTAAGATGCGATTGCGGACCTCAATTACGGCAGGCGATGCGTATGATCTCTTCGGAAGGCGCAGGCGTCATCGTTTATTTGCGGCAGGAGGGACGCGGGATAGGTCTTGCGCCGAAAATTATGGCATATAAGCTGCAGGAACACGGTTATGACACAGTTGAAGCGAATTTAAAACTTGGGTATCCCGCAGACCTGCGTGAATACGGCGTAGGCGCGCAAATCCTTTGCGACCTTGGATTGAAGTCGATACGCCTTCTGACAAATAATCCAAAGAAGATAATCGGTCTTGAAGGTTACGGATTAAAGGTTGTTGAACAGATCCCGATAAAAATTAAGCCTAATCCCTACAACGAAAAATATCTTGAAACCAAGAAGAAAAAATTAGGTCATCTGATTTAGAGGAACAGACTCTTTATCACAGGTCTATTAAAAACCCTGGAAAAACATTAATGGCACACCATTGAATCATAGATTAATTCAAAAATAGTTACTGGTAGTAAATTCAATTTAACAAAACGGGATTATCTAATAAAACTCCGAAATAATTCTTGGTCTATTTATTCGGTTTTTATTGGTCCGATATATTCCGTGGCGACAACAATGTTATCGAAAATAACAGAGTTTTTCTCAGGCGGGTTTTGGATATTGTTCTGGCGGTATGCATTTTCGGTTACATAGTGGAGAAGCCAGAAAAAGTTTATTTTTAGATTATTGTTGTTTCGCCATTTAAAACCTTCAAAAGGCTCTCCACCTTCTGTTACCACCCGGAAGCCCATTCCTGTCCATTGTGTTCTGGGTGTACCCTTTTTTATGTGCATTGCCAGCTTGCCGTCTATCCATAGGGCAATTTCGCCATCAGGTTTGTCGGGAGCTGAATTAAGTTTTAGCATTGCTTCCACGCATTGCCATTTATCCTCCTCAATTAACAGAGGTTTTTCCGGGGCAAGGGAGTTTCCCCAATAACGTCCACCTGCTGATACTTTCATCTCGTGCCAGTAGCAGTAAAAGTTCCATGCGCCCGGAGGCGGATATTTTCCATAGAAGCCGTAAGGCTCAATCCCGACTGTTACCCTTTCATCGCCGCGAGGTCGTTCGCCGGCGCCACCCTGTGGCCACGACGTAGAAGGATTGTATCCGCCAAAATGTACAAAATGATGAATATACGCTGAAGGCTTGGGAAATTTAACATAGAACCTTACGAATGCAGTATCGACTTCGCGTGACAGACGTTTATAGAGGTGTCCGCCGGTATTTTCATTTAAAGTTGCCGTCATCTTCAACGCCTTTTCTCCCTTGCTTCCCGGAGGACTATCTTGTATTAATTCGAGGACTTTGCCATCTTTGTTGCTGATGTTTTCCCAGCGTTTTTTAAGAATATCCAGATTTTCTATTTCAAAGTCTTCCTTCAAAAGAACAGACGGGTGATTTTCGATATTCCGGTCATAAGGGAATTTTGCCGCGAGACCAAATCCTTCCGGCAATTTATTTTCAGCGGCGCTGGCGTTGATTGCCATAATAAGGCAAAATGCAGCCAGAGATATAGAAAGACAAATTGTGGTGTTTTTAATCACAGGCTTCATAAATAAAATCATACACTCCAGCTGTAATTATCAAATATTAAAATTTAAAGTGGATTTTTTCGTTTATTTTAATTATACAGATAGAAAAATTCTTTTATATGCGCAGAAAAGTTAAATGGTATTTTTGTCTTGTTCTGGTATCAGCCATACCCTTAATGATTTACCCAGCAGAGGAAGGGAAGTCGCCGGCGGATGAATTGCCACCATGGATAAAACGGCTGACATGGTTTGGTGAACGGGCAGACTGGTCGCATGATGGTAAAAAAATCCTGTTCGTGGAAAAAACCTACGGCGACGTTTATGAGGTCGAGGTGGCAACAGGCATTATCAGACCGGTAACACACCATTATTATCATGTAGGTTACACGCGGGCTCTTTACCTTGCAAACGGGGACATCTTGCTTTCAGGCGCAGAATCGTTTGACCCTAAAAATCCGCATGTAAGCAGAGTTCAGTGTTATTTATATGTGCTGGATAAGAGTTTAACGAAACCGCCTGTGCCACTGGGAACAAAATGCAGCGAAGGTCCGGCTGTCTCAAGAAAACGAATGCATATCGCTTGGACTCATGTTAGCGCGCAGTATCCGGACGAAATGCCAAAAGGAACATCGCGGATTTATGAAGCCGATATTGTTTATGAAAACGGTATTCCAAAACTTGCAAACCAACGGCTTGTGGTGGACAGCAGGGAGCTACCATTTTCATGTACACTCGAAACGCAGAATTTCAGACCCCCTGACGAGGAAGAGTTAATATTCAGCGCTTATGGTTATCAGGGNACGGAGGTTTGCGGAATAAATCTGAAAACTAAAAAGGTTACGAACTATTCAAACGCCCCTGACCAATATGATGAACCGGAAGGGATATTTCCTGACGGAAAATATACGCTGGTTGAATGCGACAGAGAAAATGGACAAAATCGGAAGGGGTCAAATTANATAGATATTTGGAAATTAAAACTCGATGGCTCAGGCGAAATGGAAAGATTAACTTTCTTTACCACTTATCCCGGTTACAAAGCCTCGAACCCGGTCGTGAGTGATGATGGTCGTTTCATGGCATTTCAGATGGCAAAATCAAAAGACCCTGCAGGCGTGGGATACGGGATTTTCATTTACGATTTATCAAAAAAACCGATTAAATAACCCNGAAGTTATAATCACAGTTTTATCTTTTCGGAAACCTGCGCCACGTCTTTATCGCCTCTGCCTGAGAGGTTGACGATTATGATTTTGTCTTTGCCCAGGGTTGGCGCCTGTTTTATAGCCTCGGCAATGGCATGGGCAGATTCAAGCGCCGGAATAATCCCTTCCAAACGTGAAAGCATGAAAAACGCATCCAGGGCTTCTTTATCAGTTGCGTATGTGTATTTAGCCCTGCCAATGTCTCTTAGAAAAGCATGCTCCGGTCCAACCGCTGCATAATCGAGCCCGGCAGAAACGCTGTGAGTAAGTTGAATCTGCCCGTACTCATCCTGCAAGACATAAGAACATGTTCCTTGAAGAACACCTAGCGAACCGCCCTGAAACCTTGCAGCATGTTTTCCCGGATAAATCCCTTCGCCGCCAGCTTCAACACCTACCATTTGGACACTTTCATCCTTCAGGAACGGGTAGAACAATCCCATGGCATTAGAACCGCCACCGACACAGGCAATCAACATATCCGGCAGCCTGCCTTCCTTTTCAAGAATCTGTGCCCTTGCCTCGTCGCCGATTATACGTTGGAAATTTCTTACCATCAATGGATATGGATGCGCTCCATAGACAGTGCCAAGTATGTAGTGTGTATTGCGGACGTTAGTAACCCAATCGCGCATTGCTTCATTGATGGCTTCTTTGAGGGTTTGCTGACCAGCGGTTACCGGCACAACTTCAGCGCCAAGGATTTTCATCCTGTAAACGTTCAACGCCTGTCTGGCGCAATCAACAGCCCCCATATAGATAACGCACTTTAACCCAAACATCGCTGCAACAGTTGCAGTGGCAACGCCATGCTGACCTGCGCCGGTTTCAGCAATAACGCGAGTTTTCCCCATTCTTTTTGCAAGCAGTGCCTGACCTATGCAGTTGTTGATTTTGTGCGCTCCGGTGTGGAGAAGGTCTTCCCTTTTGAGGTAAATTTTTGCGCCTCCCAACATCCTGGTAAGCCTTTCAGCATAATACAAAGGCGTAGGACGTCCGCAATATTCTTTCAGGTAATACGAGAGCTCTTTCTGAAATTCCGGGTCGCATTGCGCCTTGAAATATTCCTCTTCAAGTTGTTTCAATGGATGCATTAAGGTTTCAGGCACATAACGTCCGCCATATCGCCCGTAGTATCCGCGTTCATCGGGCGAGTCCATCGTCATAACATTTTTATTTCCAGCTGTATTACCGCTTTCCATAATCTTCATTTTGACTAATCAAGAGTAACCTGTTTTTTCTCTGTAAGGCAAATTTATTGTAATCTTCGGTTTTTAGAAACAATCTTAATCACTGACCTTTTGGATTTTGATTCCGACGCAAATATTTTGTCATTCTGGTTTAATAAACAGTCCTGATTTCCACTCTTTTTCCTTTTTGGATGTTAAGAGTTTTAAGCCGGCTTTTGTATATACGTCGAGCACGGAATTGAAATTCTTTTCTAAAATTCCTGCAACAGCGAGTTTCCCGTTTTCTTTCAGACGCGAGCAGATTTTCTGAACTGCCTGAATCAGAATATCGTCTGTGATATTTGCGCAAATCAAATCATATCTTTCATCGGATTTTTCGTCCATTTTCAGCACATCAGCAGCANAGAGATTTATNTTATGNGCTACATGGTTTTTCACCGCGTTTTTCATCGCTACNTCCACNGCGGTGGGGTCAAAATCGAACGCCGTTATAGGAGAATATCCGAGTTTTGNTGCTGCTATTGCAAGAACGCCTGAACCAGTTCCAATATCAAGAAATGAAGCGGGTGATTTAACCGGTCTGTATTTTACCACTTGCCGCAGACAAAACTTTGTTGTGGGGTGATTACCGGTGCCAAACGCAAGACCGGGGTCGATTATTACTGTTTTGGCGCCTTCAACGATAAAATCTTTTTCCCATGGCGGTTTTACAACCAGAGTTTTTCCGAATACGAGCGGTTTGAAATGGTGTTTCCACGATTCCGCCCAGTCTTTATTCCTGAGGTATGCGTATCTGATTTTCAAAGAACCACACTCAGGAAAAAATTCTTTAAGTTGTTCAAGGCGTTTGTCCAGAAGTTTTTTATTATCGGATGTTAAGGCAGATTTATTGGTCAGGATTGTTGAGATAACAAATTTTCTGGTTTCATGGTCTTCGACAGAAAATGGTAATGTCCCGAATATTCCGGAGAGGATTTCTGAAACTGATTCCTCAACCTGCGGACTACATTCAATATCAATTTTGATTAGCGTATATTGGGAGTTTCCCATTCTTCCATGGTAAAAAGTTTAAAAGTCTTAATGAGGCACCGTTGTCATTGATTTCGACCTTATTAACGCTGCAATAATCAATGCCGATTTTTCCTAACTTGACAAGCGGTATATCTACAAGAATTGAAATTATGACGCGGATTATTCCGCCATGGCAGAATATGGCAATATTTTCGCCCTTGTGCTTTGTAATAATACGGTCTATTGCAGGTTTAACCCTGCGCACGAGGTCTTCGGTGGTTTCGGCTTTTGGTATTCTTCCGTTATCAATCTGATCAAGCCAAGTGTAAGCGTTCACGCCAAAATGTTGTTCGACCTCCGCAAATGAATAGCCCGTCCATGCCCCGAAGTCAATTTCCACGAGTTCATCCAGAAAAACCGGTTTCAAAGAGGTTAACTTAATGAATGGTTCTAATGTTAACTTCACCCGTTTCATCGGGCTTGCATAAACGGCGTGAATATTCTGTTCTGATAAAAACTTTGCAGTTACCAGAGCCTGTTTTTCGCCAGTTGGTGAAAGACCAATATCAGTACGCCCCGCAAAGACGCCTTTGTAGGGTTCTTCAACTTCCCCATGCCTTACTAAAAACACCCTCGTCATATACAAAATAAAATTTCATAAAATTTATACCAAAATCGCAAAGATTAAAGGGAATATTAATTTTTTTATACAAAATCCTTACGATGAATTTCCTTTGATAAAAATTCTGTATGCAGATTATGGTGTGGTCGAAAATTTTAGATTATAAAAAGAAAAGTATTTGCAATTTGAAAATGAAGCCTTATATCTGCACAATAAAAAAAACATAAACCATATCATTGATAATGAATAGCCACGGATTGCGTCGGATATTGGTAATCACGTTTGCATTCGTGTGTTTTATAGAAAACGTGCCGAAATGCTTTGGTGCAGACGAAACAAATAATTTGTCTGACATCGATTGGCTCACTGCCAAAACCCGCGAATTATTGAACGGATGCAGAGTTAAGGCTAATGACGGCTCATGGTTCTACACACCGGATGGAAAAGGAAATTACAAGGCGCTCTGGACACGGGATTTTGCTTATATGGTTGAGAACGCTGGCGACCTTATGCCGCAGGCGGAAGTGGAAACCTGTCTGCGTCATCTTATCAAGGGTATAAGAGCCGATGGTGCTGCGCCTGACCGCGTCCAACCGGATGGTCTCGCTGTTTATGCCGGCGGAGCAGTGACTCATCCGCTCGGCGAACCTAATCTGGATAACCCTCAATTTCTTGTAATCGCTGTGGATGAGTATCTGAAACGATTGCCGCGCGCGCAGGCTCTGAATCTATTCAACGAATGGAGTGTGACGCTTGACAAGACAATGGACTGGGTGCCGCGAAGCGTATCGGGTCTGGTTTCGAACAACCCTGCAAAGCCTCATTCGCCTTACGGATTTACTGATACAATCGGAAAGACAGGCGAGTTGTTCTTTGAATCGCTTCTTTACTGGACTGCGTGCAAACGTATGGCGACACGCCATAGCGACGCCGGCAACTCCGTTCGAGCAAAAGAATACCGCATGCGTGCAGATTTAATCGAACGCAATATTGATGTCCTTTGGGATGAAAAAGCAGGCGCTTTCTTTGCTGCCACACGCGATTGCCGCCAAATTGACGTCTGGGGCAACGCTTATGCCATCTGGCTTGACTTTCCTTTGTCCGACCGCCGCCAACGTGTTTTGGATTTCCTTCATTCAAACCATAGCCGATACCTTTGGCGAGGACAGGTTCGGCATTTGTTGAAAGGCGAATACTGGCAGCGTTTGCTGACGCCGGTGGAACCGGAGCGGTACCAAAACGGCGCTTATTGGGCAACCGCCTCAGGTTGGGTAATCTGGGCGCTTGCCGCCAAAGACCAGAAACTGGCACGCCGGGTGTGGGATGATTTGATTGCGGACTTTCGCACCAACGGAATCTGCGAATGCGTCAACGAAGGCTACCGGAAACTTCCCAGTTATGTCGTCAGCGCTACAAACCCCCTTGCCGCAGCGAGGCGATTAAAATACTGAAAAACAGCCTGATCAATCAGCAAAATCAGACATTACACAATGTATTCACGGCAACAAATTTATTATCTGACTTACGCCAGTGCCTGTTTTTGGATTTCGATTATCTGAGAAATTGCGGTTTTCCCGAGATTTATCATCTCCATTAACTGATCATGCGTGAAAGTGGATTCTTCGCCGGTTCCCTGAATTTCAATGAATTCACCTGCAGCGTTCATCACAATGTTCATATCAACCGCGGCGGCAACATCTTCGTTATAAGTAAGGTCAAGCAATATTTTCCCATCGACAATTCCCACGCTTACAGCAGCCACCGGATGAAGCAGCGGATTTTCTGTCAGTTTTCCTTCACTCAGCAATTTTCTGATAGCGAGGACAAGGGCAACATAAGCGCCTGTGATTGACGCTGTGCGGGTACCACCATCTGCCTGCAAGACGTCGCAATCTATCCAGATTGTTCTCTGCCCCAGTTTTTCCAGATTAACTGCCGAGCGCAACGCCCTGCCAATGAGTCTCTGGATTTCTTGTGTTCTACCTTCCAGTTTGCCCTTGCTTATATCGCGCGGTTTTCTCTGTAACGTTGAATAAGGAAGCATGGAATATTCGGCTGTAATCCAGCCACCAGTAACGCCCTGTTCGGTCATCCATTTTGGCACAGATTCTTCCATCGTCGCCGCGCAGATAACACGCGTGTTCCCCCATTCAATTAGGGTTGAACCCAGCGCGTTCGGCGCAATGTTATTCTGGAATTTTATGGGACGGAGTTGAACCGGCGTTCGTCCGTCCTGCCTTAACCCTGTTTGCTGTTGCTCTGTATTGTTGACCTGTTCGCTCATTGGTTTGCAGTATAATAAAGCTTTAACATTATTTAAATTTGTTTACAGGGATTGTGAAGAAAAAACATTATTTATTTTAAATTTGGCGAAAGGACCATACCGGAACTTAACATTTTTTATAAAAAACTCTCTTCAACCCCTTTGGAAAATGGGAAGGTCCAGTGGTTTTCAAATGGAAAAACTGGTTTTGGATGACGAAAATGCCTATATAATCTACTTTGTGTATCAGGGTGAAAAAGGAATGGAATTCAGACGAT
>JGI24721J44947_10002382_pt1 | contig 26922 bp, 18 predicted proteins | sample YelNatPaOPGAMG01_FD_44947 | JGI IMG/M metagenome (IMG submission 44947) | reverse complement strand
CAGGAAGTTCATTCCAACCGTTTTATTATTCTGGTGGGTAGTGATCCATATTCAACCCTTGAGGAATATGCTTCGCTGATGGGGAGGTTAAATAATGCCAGAGTCAGTTCTATTGTAAACGGTTGGTGCAGCTGGTTTTACACCTATGAACACGTTACTGAGGAAGAAGTGGTGCGCAATGCAGAGCTGGCCTCCCGTATTCTTAAGCCCTGCGGACTTGAATACATTCAGATTGATGAAGGGTACCAGCGCTGGCACGGGGAATGGGAGGGCAATTCCCGGTTTCCTCATGGAATGAAATGGCTCGCCGACAAAATAAAATCGTTCGGGCTGAAGCCTGGTTTATGGGTAGCCCCTTACGTCATTTCAGAGCCTACGGAAGTTTATCAGCAACATGCTGACTGGCTTCTGAAACATCCAGACGGCAGGCTGAAACGGGTAGGTCCCTGGCCCGGTGAAGATACCGACTGGGCCCGGAATGAAAATCCCAAACGATATGGCCTCGACATAACACATCCCGGCGCAGCTCACTGGATGTTCAACCTTTTCAGCACCATAGTGCACGAATGGGGATATGAAATGCTGAAAATTGATTTTGTTGACTGGTCGCTCCTTTCCGCCTACCGGTATTATGATCCGTCTGTGTCCCGTGCCGAGGCATACCGCAGGGGGTTCGAAATCATCCGCCGTGCGGCCGGAGAGAAGGTACACATCAATGAATGCGGCCCGGGAGCCATCTCCGTTGGCCTGATCGACAGCATGCGGATCGAACTTGATCAATATTACGGTTACCGAACAGAAAACTGGAAACAATATGTTGGAACTCCCACAGGAAGTGCAGCCGCTGGGGCTAAACGGTACTATTTTCATAAACGAACATGGATCAACGATGTGGATCATCTGTGCACCCGTAACCTCTCCCTGGGGCAGGCACGGGCAGCTGCCACTATCATTGGAATATCCGGAGGAAACGTTATCAGCGGCGACCGCCTTATTGACCTTTCGCCCGACCGTATTGAAATCATCCGGAAAGCATTTCCTTCTTCAGGCCAGGGAGCCAGACCGGTTGACCTGTTCGACTCCGATACCCCCTCTGCTTTCGCCCTCTCCCTGAAAAAACCTTTCGGCGAATGGACGGTGGCAGCTTTTTTCAATCCCGATGAAACGCAAACCATAAAAAGGCCGATTCCTGCCGATCGGCTCTGGTTGGATCCTGCCAGAAAATATATTGCTTTNAATTTCTGGGAAGAAAGGCTGGAAGGCGAATTCTCCGGGGAACTCGACCTGCANATTCCTCCGGCAGGATGCACTCTTCTGTCGATTCATGAACTACCCGAAAAACCCAAGGTAATTGCTACAAACCGGCACATTCTGCAAGGGTACCTGGAACTTGAAAATACCGAATGGAATGAAGATACACAGATTCTTTCAGGAACTTCCTTTGGGGTTAAGGACTACCCTTATTCCGTGTTTATATACCTGCCGGGTTCCTATCCATGGATTCAGGGAGGCACAACGCTTGACCACGATAAGGAAAACTATTCCTACCGCATCACCCACCCCCATATCATTACCCTCAGGTTATATTTTACCGGAACAGAAAAAATTTCCTGGCAAATCAACCTGGCTGAGTTTCTGAAAGAAAGGTAATGTATTCTCTTCAGCACCTTTAGGTTGTTGATGCCTGATATACATTTTCCAAACCGTTTAGAAAACAAAGGTTTGTGAATGAATTTTTTGCCATCTGAATACTCTGNNCGGTGCTCATATTTTAACCTGTTGGCCTTTTCTTCCAGACTGAAATGCTTTTTTCACCAATAAAACCTTATTTTCGCATGGCTGTTACCTAAAGGAACTGCAGATGAGTTACTGTGATGTACGACCCGGAACGCAGAATTTACCCGAACGCAATTTCTGGCTGAGGTATGCAGCATTTCTTATAAAAAACCGGTTTGTGCACAATGTGGAGGAACACCGCTTTTTCCCCTACATGATTATTCCCAGGTCAGATAAAATCCTGCCTTTGCCTCGTCACGAAGTCCACCCGCCTGCCCTCATTGAGTTTCATGAAGCCGGGAAGCCTGCCAGATTACCAGTTGACAGGCTCATGGAAAAGACAGCAACAACGGCTTTTCTTGTTCTNAAGAACGNAAAAATACTGACCGAAAGGTATTATAACGGATATTGCAGAGAGTCGTACTTCAGGACATATTCGGTTACCAAATCCTTTCTTTCCGTTCTAACCGGAATTGCCCTTGGTGAAGGCATCCTCCCGTCGCTCGATGAACCGGTTGAAAAATACCTCCCGGAACTCCGTTGGAATGGAGAAGGAGAAAGAATTACCCTCAGGCATTTATTGGCCATGAACCAGGGGGTCAGGTTTACGGAAGGCTATCTCCCATGGAAGGATAATCTCAGGTTATACCTCCATCAGGATACCCGTAAAGTAGCCCTGGAAAGTCAGATTGATACTGTATCGCGCCGTTTTCATTACAATGATATTTATCCTGTCCTTGTCAGCCTGGTACTGGAAAAAGTTAGCGGAAAGCCTCTGGCTCTGCAGCTGGCTGAAAAAATCTGGTGGCCGATGGGGGCTGAATTTGACGGTGCCCTGACCTGCGATTCACGCAAAAACATGCTGGGCAAAGGAGAAAGCGGCTTAAATATGCGGGCCATCGATTTGGCACGGTTTGGCCTTCTATGCCTGAACCGCGGGCGTCTGCAGAAGGAACAAATTGTTCCTGCGGGATGGTTGGAAGAATCCACACGTCCTGACCTTACTCCCGGAAGATATGATCTGTACAGGAATAAAAGTTGGGGTCGTTTGTTTTTCAATAAACCGGGTAACGGATATGGTTATTACTGGTGGGCTTCTGAAGTTCCCGGACATCCTCCTGATTTCTTTGCATTTGGTATAATGGGTCAGATTCTCTACATCAGCCCACGGCTCAATGCACTTGCCATCCGTCTGGGAAGAGGATGGAACCTGCACGATTGGTGGCCCGATGTTCTGCGCAATTATCTGGAAAGAATCAGCTAAAGGAATGGTCAATTGGTATGATCCTGCATTGCGCATGAAAAAATACGCAATCCGGGATAATTATACATTAAAGCGGATGTGCAGAATGTCTCCGTCCTGCACCACGTAGTTTTTCCCTTCGATATAAAACTTTCCGGCCTTTTTGCAGGCTTCCTCCGATCCAAGGGCAATAAAATCCTCATACTTCATCACTTCAGCCCTGATAAATCCCCGTTCCAGGTCGCTGTGGATTACTCCGGCGGCCTGGGGGGCCGTCATTCCTTTCTTAATGTTCCATGCCCTCACTTCTTTTGGTCCGGCCGTAAANAAGTACATCATATTCAGCAGATCAAGGGCGGCTCTCAGCAAACGGTTTACGCCCGGTTCCTCCAACCCGAGATCGCGCAGAAATGCCATCTGATCTTCCCTGCTTTCCAGTTCAGCAATCTCTGCTTCCACTGCGGCCGCAATNACAAGAATTTTTGCGTTCTGGTCTTTCAAGGCATTTTTTACTGCCTCAACATACTGATTTCCCTTTACTGCAGAGGCCTCATCGACATTGCAGACAAACATTACCGGTTTGTCGGACAGCAGGAAAAGGTCCTGAATGTACTTCCTGTCTTCCTCTGAAACAGGAGCCGTCCGGGCAGGCTTAAAATCACTCAGGTGATTCTTGTAAACCTGCAGAACTTCCATCGCCTTTTTCGCTTCTTTATCGCCAACCTTTGCCGCCTTTTCAACTTTCTGGAGTTTTTTCTCCACCGATTCAAGGTCTTTTACCTGCAGTTCAAATTCTACGGTTTCAATGTCTCTTACAGGGTCAACACTGCCGTCAATATGGGGCAGGTTGTCATCATCAAAACACCGCAATACATGAATCAGGGCATCAGCATTCCGTATGTCGGCCAAAAACTGATTACCCACACCTTCTCCCTTGCTCGACCCTTTGGTAAGTCCNGGGATATCGATGATCTCCACGGTAGCCGGAACAATCTTTTCAGGTTTTACCAGCTCGGCCAGTTTGTATAAACGTGGATCCGGCACCTCCATCATGCCCACATTCGACTTGTTGCTGCTGAAGGCAAACTTCCCGGTCTGGGCTTTGGTGCGCGACATGCAGTTAAAAAGTGTGGTCTTGCCGGTATTGGTCAGACCAATTATTCCGCAGTGAAGACTCATAAAATTCCTCGGTTACTATGGCGCAAAGGTAAAGGTTTTGGGTGATTTTGAAAAGGAAAACAAAGAGACCAGGCAACGAATATAACAGGCTGTTAATGAAAACCCTCATGCAGGATTTTAGAATTTCCACATGAAAGACTATTTTTATGCCTTTAATATAAATCTGACAGGTTATGGCAAATAATATTGACAAGCGGGTCGCTGACAACATCCGTATTCTTTCAGCGGCTATGGTTGAGAAGGCAAAATCAGGGCATCCGGGTGGAGCGATGGGCGGTGCCGACTTTATTCACATTCTTTATTCCGAATTCCTTCGGTTTGACCCGGATGATATGACCTGGCCATTTCGTGACCGTTTCTTTCTGGACCCGGGGCACATGTCTCCGATGCTATATTCCATGCTTACACTGATTGGCAAAATGAGCATGGAAGACATAAAACAATTCAGGCAGTGGGGAAGCCCTACTCCCGGCCATCCGGAAAGAGACGTTGCACGCGGAATTGAAAACACCTCCGGTCCGCTCGGCCAGGGGCATGCTATGGCTATTGGAGCGGCCATTGCCGAACGTTTTTTATGCGCCCGCTTTGGTGAATGGATGGCACACAAAACATATGCTTACATATCCGACGGGGGCATTCAGGAAGAAATTTCCCAGGGCGCAGGCCGCATTGCAGGCCATCTTGGTCTGAACAACCTGATCATGTTTTACGATTCCAATGATATTCAGCTCAGCACCGAAACAAGCGAAGTNACCAGTGAAGATACAGCGGCCAAATACCGTGCCTGGGGCTGGAATGTTTATACCATCGACGGCAATGATCCTGCACAGATAAGGCAGGCTCTGCAGAAGGCAATTGAAGAAAAAGAAAAACCAACCCTCATCATCGGAAAAACCATTATGGGNAAAGGAGCTGTTGACGAAAAAGGGAACAGCTTTGAAAGAAAAACATCCACCCATGGCATGCCGCTGGGTGAAGCCGGCGCATCGTTTGAAAAAACCATCCGGAATCTTGGCGGGGATCCTGCTGATCCTTTCCGTATTTTCCCTGAAGTGGAAGAACATTACCGCCAGGTACTGGAACGCAAGCGGCAGGAAGTAGCCGAACGTAAAAAGAAAGAAGCTGAATGGAGAATTCAGAATCCCCAGCTTGCCGCCAGGCTTGATTTCTTCCTCTCCGGCCAGCCGCCAAAAATTGACTATGCATCCATCACCCATAAAGAAGGGATTGCCACACGTGCAGCCTCGGCCAATGTGCTTTCTGTATTTGCCCAGCAGGTGGAAAATATGATTGTTGCTTCGGCTGATCTGTCGAACAGCGACAAAACCGATGGATTCCTCAAACATACCAAACCTTTCCGCAAAGGCGACTTTTCAGGTTCCTTCCTGCAGGCAGGTGTGTGCGAACTCACCATGGCGGCCCTGTGTAACGGAATGGCACTGCATGGAGGCGTTATTGCTGCCTGTGGTACCTTTTTTGTATTCTCTGACTACCAGAAACCGGCAGTCCGCCTTGCTGCCCTTATGGGACTTCCCGTTAAGTTTATCTGGACCCACGATGCATTCCGTGTAGGTGAAGATGGTCCCACCCACCAGCCGGTTGAGCAGGAAGCCCAGATTCGCCTGCTGGAGCACCTGCGCAACCATCATGGCCAGCGCAGTATGCTTGTTCTTCGTCCGGCTGATGCTACCGAAACAACCATAGCATGGAAACTCGCCATGGAGAACACAAGCACCCCTTCGGCACTCCTGCTTTCGCGCCAGAACATAAAAGACATTCCACCAGCCGCAGGATCCAGCCGCTATGCCGACGCCCTGTTTGCAGCCCGCGGAGCCTACATTGTCCTTCCCGCACACAATCCCCAGATTATATTGGTTGCCAACGGATCAGAGGTTGCTACCTGCTACGAAGCAGCCCTGNAACTTCAATCCGACGGTATCAGGGTACAGGTTGTTTCGGCCCCTTCTGAAGGATTGTTCCGCGAACAGCCAGTTGAATATCAGTTCAAGGTTATTCCTCCCGGCGTTCCTGTCTTCGGNCTTACGGCCGGATTGCCGGTTACCCTCCAGGGACTTGTCGGACCAGGCGGAAAAGTCTTCGGCCTCGGATCGTTCGGATTCTCAGCTCCCTATAAAGTGCTTGACGAAAAACTCGGCTTCACTCCCGACCAGGTTTATCAGCAGGTAAAAAACCTGTTCCATTTCTGATTCACTCACAGCAAAAATTCTGACAGGGACAAAATGCTCTTCTGCATTGCTTTGTCCCTGTCTTTATGAACATGTTTATAATTTCCCTGATTCACCCTTCTATTTTCATTATTTTTACATCATAGCCGCTGAGGTATGTCATTCCGAACCCGAACCTGCCGGATNGCCTTAATGGTTGCCCTGTCAGGCATGCCTTTCCTGATGAGAGGACAACAAAAGCCGGTGTATGTTCCTCCCCTCACCCGCATTCTGTTTGTTTTCGATGCTTCCCAGAGTATGGCAGGCATGTGGGAGAGTGATATCAAAATCAACATAGCAAGAAAATTTCTCATAAGCATTATTGATAGCCTTGAAAAAAAGGATAATGTTGAAATGGCCCTGCGGGTTTTCGGGCACCAGAGTCCTGTGCCACCCCAGGATTGTTCCGACAGCAAGCTGGAAGTGCCGTTTGCAAAAGGAAATGCAGCACGCATCAGGCAAAAACTCAGGTACATTGAACCCAAAGGAACAACTCCTATTGCCAATTCGCTATTATTATCGGCAAAAGATTTTCCCGCCTGTTCCAACTGCCGCAATATCATCATCCTGATTACCGACGGGGTTGAAGCCTGCGATGGCGACCCCTGCAAGGCATCCGACAGCCTCCAGAGGATGGGCATTGCCCTCAAACCCTTCGTTATTGGTATTGGCATTGANGAAGGATTTAAGGAATCGTTCAATTGCATAGGCAANTTTTTCAATACCAGGAAAGAAGAAAAATTTCATGAAGCTCTGGACATCGTAATATCACAGGCCCTCCATTCCACTACTGCCCAGGTCAATCTTCTCGACAGTTACGGGAACCCCACCGAAACAAACGTCAACATGACCTTCTATGACCGCCTGTCAGGAAAACCTCGCTACAATTATTACCATACCATCAATAACCGGGGAAACCCTGATACCCTGGTTCTCGATCCCCTGATCTCGTACCGGCTTGTTGTTCATACTATCCCTCCTGTTACGGTTGACAGCTTCCGGCTCAACCAAAGAGCACACACGATTGTAGCCGTCAATGCACCTCAGGGAGAACTTCTGGTAACCACCAAAGGATCCCGCGATTTCCGCGATGTAAAATGTATCGTAAGAAAGCACGGATCAACCCAGACCCTGCATTTACAGGAATTCAACAAACAGGAAAAGTACCTGACAGGGTTCTATGACATTGAAATTCCGGTATTACCTGAAGTTTTTATTAACCAAATCGAGATCAAACAAAGTGCTCTGACGCGCATTGAAATTCCCCGGCCAGGGGTTGTCAACTTCTTCTTCCCTGCTCCGGGGTATGGAAGTGTGTATGTTAAGGAAGGCGATAATCTCCGCTGGATCTGCAACCTCAATAAGGAAGGGAAGACCGAAACACTCACCCTGCTCCCGGGCAGTTATATTGCCGTTTTTCGCCCTCTCAACGCCCGTTCCTCCCTGCAAACTATTACCCGCTCCTTTGAAGTAACGTCAGGAAGCTCAGCCGGAATTGAACTGGAATGAGGTTGTTATGAATGAATACAGCGACAGGGAACTGATTCAGTTATTCAGGGAAGGAGACAACCCGCACTATGCCTTCAACCTCATTGTAGAAAAATACAAGGAACGGCTTTACTGGCATATACGTAAAATCGTTATCCGCCATGAAGACACCGACGATGTGCTCCAGGAAACTTTTCTGAAGGTATGGGATGCCTTGCCCGGGTTCCGCGGTGATTCGGCACTGTTTACCTGGCTGTACCGCATCGCCACCAACGAAGCTCTGGCGCATCTCAGAAAAAGCAGAAACCGTTTTTTTATTCCCTGGGCCGATGTGGAACGCCAGCTGGCAGGTTCCCTCGAAAGCGATCCGTGGTTCAGCGGAAATGAACTGCAAAAAAAATTCCAGAAGGCCATTCTGTCCTTGCCCGAAAAACAACGTATTGTTTTCAATATGCGCTACTTTGACGAAATGCCTTACGAACAAATGGCCGAAATATTAAAAACATCAGAAGGAGCTCTTAAGGCTTCTTTCCATCATGCCGTAAAAAAAATTGAAAAGTACATGGAAGAGCATTAAACCTTTCTTAATTTTATCCATCTAATGCATGAACAAAAGAAATATTCAATGAACAGCCATTCCGGGAACGAGTGGGAAAACTTTCCGAAAGGAAATCCATTTGAAGTTCCTGAAACATATTTTGATACTTTCTCTGCCCGGCTGAACAAAAGAATGGAGCAGAGAAATGCTGCCAGGAACAAAGCCCCCTGGTGGGAACCTCTTTTTGCTCCCAGGCTGGTTCCCGCCTGGATTGTAAGCGGAATAGCAACGGTTCTTGTTATCGGCTTTATCTTTTTCAGAAAGCCGGCACAGCCTGATATTCCACTGGCTGTATTCAGCGAATCGATTGAAATGACCGGTTATTACTTCGATGAATCAGATCTTGTTCTGGCAATGGAAGAAAAGGATATTTCCGTTTCAGATCCCGGCATCTCCCGGCGCGACATAGTCAATTACCTGATAAACGAAAATTATAGTATCCATGATATCGCTGAAACATATTAAGCTCCGTCTACTCCCCGGCCTGCTGGCATTGATGGCCATCGTACCCGGACTAAAGGCCCAGGAAGGTTCCTCCTCAGGAACAGAAAAAATTCAGGCCCAGAAGGTTGCCTTTCTGACAAACCGGATGGGCCTTACAGCTGAAGAAGCACAGAAATTCTGGCCGGTGTACAATGAATACGATGCTCAGCGGAATCAAATCCTTGAACAGCGCCGCAGTACTTCCTATTACTATACCCAGAACGCCGGCAGGCTCAGTGAAAAAGAAACCGATGCCATCATTCAGAAGTACATTTCGCTGCAGAAGCAGGAAACCGACCTCCTTGAAAAATACAATGCACGGTTCCGTCAGATTCTTCCTGCCAGCAAGGTAATGAAGCTTTACGTAGCGGAAGTTGAATTCCGCAACTTCCTTCTGAGGCAAATCCGCGAAAACAAAACCCTGCGAAATAATTAAACTAATTCATGGTACTTGGGTTAAAGGGCCTTTGCGCCTGCATTCTTACAGTATTTAATCTGAATTTTCGCAGGTACGATCCGTTATTGATTAAGCAAGGATTGCGCAGTTTTTTATGCGCAATGTGGATTAAATTTTACGAGGGCTCAGAATTATACCGGCAGTTCCGGTTTCCAGAAGCGCAGGAACTCAACCGAAGCCTGCATATCGGGATACATGACTTTGTCTTCTTCAATGAACGCCACTTTCTTTCGGTATTCAGCATGCAGCGCCTCCAGATATGGGGATGTCCTTAATGGCCGACGAAAATCGAGGGCCTGTGCGGCATTGAAAAGCTCAATGGCCAGAATTCGCTCCAGATTCTCCATCACCATATAGGCTTTGATGGCGGCATTGGCACCCATGCTTACATGATCTTCCTGCCCTTTTGACGACTCAATGGAATCAACGGATGAGGGGGTGCAAAGCTGCTTGTTATGGCTCACAAGAGAAGCCGAAGTATATTGCGGAATCATAAATCCGGAATTCAGACCCGGATTGGCTACCAGAAACGGAGGCAACCCCCTTGCCCCCGAAAGCAGCTGATAGGTTCTCCGTTCCGAAATATTTCCCAGCTCAGCCATGGCTATCGACAGATTGTCAAGAGCCAGAGCCAGCGGCTGGCCATGAAAATTGCCGGCTGAAATAATAAGATCCTGTTCAGGGAATATGGTTGGGTTATCGGTTACTGAGTTGATCTCCCTCTCAAAAACATAAGCCACATAATCGATGGAATCTTTCGACGCACCATGTACCTGAGGAATACAGCGGAACGAGTAAGGATCCTGAATGTGCTCCTTATGCCGGGCAATCAGTTCGCTCCCTTCCAGAATCCATNGGATGCGCCTGGCGGTAGTAATTTGACCTTTGTAGGGCCGAATCTGCTGAACAAGCGGATGAAACGGATCGAGGCGTCCGTCATATGCATCCAGGGAAAGAGCTCCGATTACATCGGCCATGGCGGAAAGATGAAANACATGCAGGCAAAGATGCACTCCATAGGCACTCATGAACTGCGTTCCATTCAGAAGAGCCAGTCCTTCCTTACTCTTCAGCTTAACCGGCTCCCATCCGAATTTCCTGCAAATATCGATCGCCGGATATACCTTCCCCTTGTACCTCACTTCGCCCATGCCAAGCAAAGGGAGACAAAGATGAGCAAGCGGGGCAAGATCGCCTGAAGCACCCAGGGAACCGTACCGGTAAACTACCGGTAAAACATCCTCATTGTAAAAATCGATAAGGCGCTGTACCGTTTCGGTTTGTACCCCCGAATATCCGTAAGCCAGCGACCTGACTTTCAGCAACAGCATCAGGCGCACAATATCGTCTGGAACTGCGTCTCCTGTCCCGCAGGCGTGCGACATCACCAGATTCTTCTGAAGTTTTTCCAGGTTTTCAGGAGAAACCGACCGGTCATACAGCGCACCAAAGCCCGTATTGATTCCATACAACGGCTCACCGGCCGCGGCAACCTTTCGGTCAAGATAATCGCGNCATCGCTGAATCAGCCCGCGGGCTTCATCCGATAGTTCAATCCTGCGATGCTCATCAAGAACCTGCTGTATTTCCTTCAGGGTTACCGGAGCCGGTTGAATAAGAAAAGCCTCAGCCATACCAAAAAATGTTTCCGGCTAAATTACCTAAAATTACTGCTGATGAAGGGGTGAAAAATATGTTAGATAAAATGTTACGANAGAAAACAAGNGACATTGGTTTTCGAAAACCCCAAATNGAATTTCCGGCACCAGCCGGTGGACCCTTTGCGACAACTTACTGAATTATAATTACCTGGAATAAAAATTGATGGATTAACAAGGATCTTGTCAGCGGTTTCGGAGAACATCCGCCAACTCTTCAACCGCCACTTTTTTCTGTTCTCCCGTGGTCATATTCTTCAGGGTCACTTTTCCTTCGCTCAGTTCCTCTTCGCCGGCAAGCACAACATAGGGAATATTCCGACGGTTGGCATAATCAAGCTGTTTCTTCAGTTTGGCATTGTCAGGATATATTTCACTGCTTATACCGGCTGAACGCAGTTTCCTGACAAATTCAAGGGCTGGCTGAACCGCTTTTCCCCCGAAGTTGGCAAACAGCACACTGCAGGCTGTGGTATCTCCTGCCGGGAAGCGATTTGTCTGCTGCAGCACATCGTAAATACGGTCTGCACCAAAGGATACCCCTACGCCCGAAATCCCAGGCAAGCCAAATATTCCCGTAAGATTATCGTACCTTCCACCCCCGCAGATGCTCCCTATGGATACATCCAGCGACTTGACCTCCACAATGGTTCCGGTATAATAGTTCAGGCCACGGGCCAGAGTAATATCAAATTCCACATTGGCTTCCGGAGCATAGGAAGATACATACCCCATCAACTCCTTCATTTCAGCTATTCCCTTTCTCCCTTCCTCTGAGGCTTTTATCATTTCTGATAGCTGTTCCAGCCTGCTCTCATTTCCTCCGGTAATCCGCAGAAAGGGGATTAGTTTTTCAATTACTTCTGCACCGGCTCCGGCTGCCGACAGTTCCTGCAAAACTTTCTCTTCTCCGGTTTTTTCCAGTTTGTCAAGTGCTATGGTAAGCGGGGTGAGCTGATCAGCCATTCCGATTGTTTCTGCAATACCGGCAAGAATTTTCCGGTTGTTCAGTTTTATAAGCACCCGCAGGGAGAGCCTCCTGAACACCTCATCAATCATCTGAACCAATTCCAGTTCATTCAGCAGGGAATTGCTCCCGATGANATCGGCATCGCATTGATAAAATTCACGGTAACGGCCTTTCTGTGGGCGATCCGCTCTCCAGACCGGCTGCATCTGATAGCGCTTAAACGGAAAGACCAGTTCATTGTAATGCTGTACTACAAACCGGGCAAAAGGAACGGTAAGATCGTACCGCAAACCGCGGTCACAAATGTATCTCGACCATTCCGAAGAATCGTAAGGAATACCGGCCGGAACCCCGCTCAAAAAATCGCCCGAATTCAGAATTCTGAACAACAGCTTGTCTCCTTCTTCCCCGTATTTGCCAAGCAGGGTAGAAAGATTTTCCATGGCAGGAGTCTCAATCGGCTGGTATCCAAACAAATGAAAAACCTCCTGAATAGTACGGAAAATATAATTCCTGCGAACTGCTTCCTGGGGGAGAAAATCCCTCGTTCCTTTTGGAATGCCTGGTACCGGAACAGCCATGATGAAAAATTTTGCACAAAAGTACAATAATTAGATAGCTATACAAGAAAACGAAAAAGAAGAGATCCAGCAGGAATTCCTGTTTGCTGTAATCTCTTCCTTTCCTTTTGCATGCAGGCGGTTCCTTATTGAATAATCAGCCAGGCAAGTTTCCGTTTGTTTCCGGGAATGGTCGTATCAACTGCACAAAGGTACTGGCCGGGAACAAGGGGAAGTTCTGACAGATTAAAGGCAAGCCGTTGCAAACCATGAGCAAGATTTTTTACATTCCATGATCTGACCAGCTTTCCATCGGCACTGTAGATAGAACATATCGCATCCGACGGTTTTTCGACATCGAACTCAAAATATACCATGTTGTGCCCGGGATTGGGGAAGACCTTTAGTCCCGCACCATCGTTTGAAGTAATTGCAGGAGCTGATGTCTGGCCAAGAACGGATTTACCGCGAGCCCCCTCATTGTCATAAACCACAGCCTCAATGGCATAGGGACCTGACGGCAGGTTCTTCCAGGTAAACGAAAAGGGAGGTGCGGCTGATTGTCCGATTTTATGCTTGTTATTGAAATATTCTACCCTGGTAACGTAACCATCGTTGTCAGATACTTGTACTGTAAACGTTACCGTAGAACCAGGCTGGAGGGTTGCTTTATCAGGACCTGTAAAAATTACTGAGGGAGGCTCGTTGGGAGCCCATTGACCGGAAGCCGTATCACATAGAAATCCAAGCACGGCAGCAGCCGGAGCCGTATTCTGATGAATGGTAAATTCATTGGTTGGGGGACAATAGCGATTCTCAAAATACATCTCATGCCCTGGCCACAATTCCTTTGACGGATACACCCTGCAGAGAGCAAACTCCGATGCCCACGGGCCGTTGTTCGGCATCCAGTCGCGACCTATATAGGTAGGGCCATAGGGAATGATCCCGGGAATGAATTCATCCCGGTTGCTGAACCATGTGTCAAGGTGCATGACCTGCTCCGGATGGTGATCTCCATAGCCCGTCATCCAGAGCATGTTCAGCGGATTGCCCCCCATAAAGTAATCAACTGTGGTTTCAATGGCCGTAAGGTATTTTTTATCGCCCGTGATCTTATAAGCTACAACCGCCGGAAAGACCATGGGTGTTGTAGCCTGCCCTACCAGCATGGGATAAGTCCAGTTGAATCCTGCACGAAAACTTCTCTTTGTGGCCGGATCAACCACATCAGCATCAGCAATGGATTTCACCTGGTTGATGCAGGTGGTTTTCTGGTTGGCGTCAATGTTTCCTTGATTACAGGTAGCAAAGGCATACACTGCCCACCTGAAATTTTCANACGCATACTCAGCCGATGACTGATTGATGTAATCCTGCTTAAAAATATTTTGGAACACAGNAGCACCAATGTACTTATACAGCCATGCGCTCGCATACAAACGGGCATTGTGCAGGTCTTCCCCTTGCTGTTTGTGGCTTTCTGCCCAGTCAAATGCCGACTCGGCCTTGCTGATAAAGCTGTTTGCCAGGGTATTGTTGCCCGATATTTTGTAACACCAGGCCAGCTGAGCGCACATGCCGGCAAACGTATAGGTTGTCACCACATCTTCGCCTGAAATGATCCAGTTCCTCGTATCCTCCCAGGAAGGGACTCCGTCGGCAATATCTTCAAAATCAGGATGAATCCTGGCGCCGGCAATTCCTCCGGAAGGCCCGCGTGTTCGGTCAAAATAATCAATCAGCCAACGGGCTTCATCCAAAATATCGGGAATACCATTTCCGCTTTCCGGAATGTTCAGTTCACCGTCACGGAATTTTTCCGGATACAGCTCGTAAATGCTCATCAGGTAGCGTGGCACTGCAGTGTGCGAGTAATACCCATCCCAGTCGCCCGCATCCTGGTACCACCCCCAGGTTGTCAGATGTACACTCGTGTCAACCAGCGACAAAACAGTATTCATATCACCGTTTTCGCTATGCCAGTCGGTCCATTTTGACCGGGTATATTTAAATCGGATCTTTCCGTCAGCAGGATGGCATGTCCGGGGACGGGTAAATTTTGTATATGGTTCCGTAAGGGCAATTCCGGTGCGGGCATGATACAATTGCCTGACCGTATGATAAAATGCCTCCCTGTAAATATCCCTTCCGATTTTAAACGGGTAGGAACATCCTATTTTTTCAACCGAAAGAACATATTCACCCGGAGTGGTGAATGAAGAAAAGTCACACTCCCATACGTCACTCATCGAAAAGAATGGACTTCCAGGCTCTCCAGGCAGGTCTTTCTGCTGGGCAGTTTCCACATCAAGCCGTTTGGCTATGGTCCCTTCAAATACTGCCTGCCCCGTTGAGAGATCAATCAGATGAAACCTGGACCCGGCATAATCGTCCAGGTCAAGAGGTCCCTTGTCCCCCATCCAGGCTGAAAGATAACCGTATTTTTCTTCTGCATCCGGTAAAAACCCGATCTGATTTACATGAACTGCATCCGATCTTACCCGTGTCACATCGAAAACCAGCGTGTCGGAATTATAATTAGTGGCAAGACCTGAAAGGGTGATGACGTACTTTTTCCCCTGTTGCAGGGCATGTGGAAGTTCAAGATAAACGAAATGTTCAAAAATGAAGTCGTTATCGCAGATGGTAGCTCCGCCATGGCATTCATTGTACAAAACAGACTGTCTCCAGAGGCATTTACGTGAAAAGTCCTGTCCCTTCGATTTACGGCCAACACTCACAGGCTGAACACCTCCGGCAAAACTGGCATCATCAGGGCTTGAAATGGTATAAGAACCGGTCAGCATGGCCTTGCTGATATCGAGAGGGCTGTTAAAGGTTACACAGGCCGATGACTGCTGGTGGTAACCATAATGCTGAATATATCCATCGTCAAAATACAGCACCAGAATCTTATCGGTCAGGGGCAAAGTTTGAATCCAGTCACTTGCATGTCCCCTCCATCCTGCAAGTATGAGAAGAAAAAAGAAAATGAGTTTTCGGTTCATATGCGAATGGTTTGGATAATGAAAAAGTCAGCCGGCAGGTTGATTTTCGCCGGCTGACAAAATTTAGTCCATTTAGTTTCCCTTATTTCACGATCAGCTTCATCATATCATTGACGCCTTCACCGGTTACCTTCAGCAGGTAATTGCCGGGGACAAGACGGACAGAAAGCTGATAGGTGCGGCTTCCGTTAACAGGTGAGCTGAAGGATTGAACGATGCGTCCTGAAACATCCATTATTCTGAACTGAACCGTTCCGGATACAGCTGAAGGCACTGCAACATAAAGCACAGAACCGGTCACCGGATTTGGATACAGATAACTTTGTTTTGCCGTGGTTGAATGGATACCTGTTTGAATAACAGTAACTTCACAGGTAGCCGTTTTGGCACCGTCTTCGGTAGTTACAGTAATGGTGGCGGTTCCGGGAGCTACGGCTACTACTTTGCCCAGTGAGTTTACTGTGGCAACGGCAGTATTGGAACTTTCCCAGGTAACGTTCTGGTTCGAAGCATTGGCCGGAGTAATAATAGCTTCAAGATATTCTTCAGCACCGACAGCCAGTTCAAGGGTTGTTTTATTGAGCGCTACCGATTCCACGGAAACTTTATAATTCAGTTTTACCTGATCAACATACACTTCGAACGGGTCGCTGACATCGGCACACATGACAAGAATATTCTTTATCCGGCTCCCGGCAAGATTGGGCCCAAAAGGAATCACAATTTTATTCCAGCTTCCAGCCGTTGAGGGTGGTGCCCACGGCCACGGAGTTTCATAAAAGGTAGCAGGTGTTCCGTTTTTGATACCTTCCACTTTAACAAAGAGCTTGGTCCATTGCACACCATACAACATCAGTTCAAGGCTTTCCAGATCGGGTGTGGTGTAAATGCCATCCTGGTAAAAGAATCCGAAACCTGACCACGTAGCGCCGGCATCCTTGGTATAATGCAGTAAATTATCAGTATTATTGTTCTCGTCTTTAACCGGATTGGGAATTATCTCCCTCGAACCATTCCAGCTGAACACCTGCCATACACCTGAACCGGGGGCATCAGAAGGAACCACATCCTCAAAGTTGGCTATCACAGGCGGATATTCAGGAATTACATCCGTTACGGTAACATAACAGGTATCGGTAAACCCGCCATCTTCAGTGGTCACATAGATTTTAGCTGAACCAGCTGAAACAGCCGTAACCATTCCGGTAGCATCTACCGTGGCAACATCANCATCGGTTGATGCCCATGTAACATTCTTATTATCAGCATCTTCAGGTTCAATTTGCGCTTCAATTAAGCGCTTTTCATTCACAATAAGCTCAACCTGTTTGGGGTCAACGGTCACACTTTCTACCCCGACACCGGTGGGGAAAAGCACCAGTTTCACGCTGTCAATATAAAAGGTTGCTTGGGCAGCATCTTCCATGTTCGGAAAAATGTTGAGATACCCCAGATACCCGAGGGTATCCTGTGGATCAGGCTTGTTAAGCGGAACGGTCACTTTGTACCAGACATTTGAAGTACCGTAAGGTTTAGCCCAGATCTTGTGAATTTCACTTGTCCGCGGGTCAAGGGTATTTTCCGTTGACACGTAAAGACTGTTGAAATTTTCGCCGTAAATCAGAAATTCCACCTGCTTTACATCCTTCACCTTTATCTGCAGGTCAGGAAATCCGAATCCGATAAGTTGGTAAGTCCCCGAACTTTTGTCAAAACGCAGAACCTTGGCACTGCCATTTCTGGCATCAACATACGGGTTATCCACCACAGTGGCTGTACCCCCGGGGGCGTAATAGTAGGTGTTGGGAATGGAAGTTTCAAAGTCTGCAATAAGAACTTCATTCTGAGCAGACAACATGAGCGGACACAGACTCATTAAAAAGAAAAAGCGTAAAAACCACTTCATAGGATTTCAGGTTTTAGTTAGAAAATCAGGTTGTTCAAAAATAATAAAAATTTTTTATTCATCAGACTAATTCGAATTTACCGATTATTGAATGCCATCCTGTGACTTTCTGAGACAGCAAAAACCAGATAAAAACGAAAAACAATCCTCTGCAGTTGGAATCGCAATGCTATCGATTCTTCCTATCGGGTAAGTTTTTTAAACCGGAAACGTTTCGGTGTGGTTTCTCCCGTTCTTTTTTTGCGGTTTTCTTCATATTCCGAGAATCCCCCTTCAAAGAAATAAACCTGGGCATTCCCTTCAAAAGCCAGGATATGAGTTGCTACACGGTCAAGGAACCAGCGGTCATGGGAGATGATTACCGCACAGCCGGCAAAATCCTCCAGGCCTTCCTCCAGGGCACGGAGGGTATTTACGTCAATGTCATTGGTTGGTTCGTCAAGTAGCAGAACGTTGGCTTCTTCTTTCAGCGTAAGGGCCAGGTGAAGCCGGTTTCGTTCACCGCCTGAGAGCATATGTACTTTCTTTTCCTGATCGGCTCCGGTGAAATTGAACCGGGCAACATAGGCGCGGGCGTTTATTTCGCGTCCTCCCATCCTGATAAAATCACTTCCACCTGAAATGACTTCAAAAACAGTCTTTTGGGGATCTATCGCAGCATGGTCCTGGTCAACATAACCAAGCCTGACTGTTTCTCCAACCACAAACTCTCCGGCATCGGGTTTTTCCAGCCCCATGATCAGACGAAAGAGTGTCGTTTTGCCTGCGCCATTCGGGCCAATGACGCCGACAATCCCTGCGGGAGGAAGAACGAAATTCAGGTTCTCAAACAGCAGTTTATCCCCGTAAGCTTTAGCTACCTGCCTGGCTTCAATCACTTTCTGACCAAGGCGGGGACCGTTGGGAATAAATATCTCAAGACGCTCTTCCTTAACTTTGACATCCTCTCCCAGGAGTTTTTCATAGGCATTCAGACGGGCTTTTGATTTGGCCTGTCGTGCCTTCGGGGCCATGCGCACCCATTCCAGTTCCCGTTCAAGGGTTTTTCTGCGCCGGCTTTCGGTTTTTTCTTCCATTTCCAGCCGCCGGGCCTTTTGTTCCAGCCACGACGAATAGTTGCCTTTCCATGGAATCCCTTCTCCCCGGTCAAGTTCCAGAATCCACCCCGCCACATTGTCAAGAAAATACCGATCGTGTGTAACGGCGATAACTGTTCCCGGGTAGTTCCGCAGATATACCTCCAGCCACTGCACTGATTCAGCATCAAGATGGTTGGTGGGTTCATCGAGAAGCAAAATGTCGGGCTGCTGGAGCAAAAGCCGGCAAAGAGCTACCCTGCGCCTTTCCCCGCCTGAAAGAATCGATACCGGAACATCTCCCTCCGGACAGTTGAGGGCATCCATAGCCCGGCTGATAGTACTATCCAGTTCCCAGCCACCGGCTGCATCAATCTGTTCAGTCAATTGTCCCTGCCGTTCAAGCAATTGGTTCATCTCCTCTTCCGGCAAAGGCTCCGAAAAGCGGTTGGCTATTTCCTCGTACTCACGCAACAGACCAACAATCCTGCCCAGCCCTTCTTCAACCGTTTCCCTGACTGTTTTGTCTTCATCAAGTTGAGGTTCCTGTTCGAGCAATCCAATGGAATACCCCGGGGAAAAAACCACCTGCCCCTCAAACGATTTCTCTTTCCCGGCTATTATTCTCAGCAAGGTCGATTTGCCCGAACCATTGAGACCTATGACGCCGATCTTTGCTCCATAGAAAAACGACAGGGAAATATTGTTCAGCACCTTTTTGTGGGGGGGATAAATTTTCCCCACTCCCACCATGGAGAAAATGATTTTTTTGTCATCCGCCATGTCAGAAATCCTTACTTTTTAGCTAGTTTTTTAAAGTCACTGGCCAGAAAGCCGTCAGGGTGCTTGTCGTCAATGTTATGATAATCAAAATAATAGAATCTGGCATCATCTGCTCCAATAATCACCTTGTAGCACCGGGCTTTCATCCTCGTTCCTTCCGGTCCCACCTTATGAAGAAATACTACATCCGGATTTTTTTCCTGGATCGCCTTTTCAATTTCTTCCGGTGTGGTGATTCTTACCTTGTAAGGATAAATGGCTTTGATCTTTCGTTCNGAATTGACCTCCGGAGCCAGGTCGTCTTCAGTTACATAAAGGACTTTGTTACGGATGTCAGCAATATTGTTGTTATAGTATTTAAAAACATTGGCCGAAATGATTTCCGGCTTCTCATAGATGAGCCGTATATGGTTCTGGATGAAGCGCACCAGGGTTCCGAGCTTATAAATGTAACTATGCTCCTCCACTTCTTCATAGGCAAGAGGAACCTGGACAAGCGCCGGCATTTCGTTGATCCGGAAATAGTTGCCCCCCAGCAAAACGTCGAGGAATTTATACTTAGCGTTGGTCTTGTCCCGTTCAAAACGCGTCTGAACAAGAACTAAAAACGAATAGGCAGGATCCTTGCGCTTTTCTTCAAACTCTTTGTAAGAAATAATTTCAAAGGGTGTGATGGTCCACTCCCGCTTCATCACCTCCTGAATGAGGATATTATACTCCATCAGCGGATTATCTTCCAGAACAACGAGCGTTTTGGTTTTAAAAAACTGCTCAACATCGGCCCGTGTAGGCACATAATCCTGTGCACCAACCATCTGAAGGAAGGAAAAGAACAAAAAAAACAGAATAGATTTAGTTTTCATATGCCTTGTTTTATTGATTATTTGCAGGAAGATACAAGGGATTACGCTCATTGAAACGACGAACGTACATAAACCGCAACTGCTTCTTTTTTCGGCTTGAAAGTGCCATAAATTCCTCATACAGCTGAGGATCGCGTATCAACAATGCTTCCACATTACTTACAGTAAATTCATAAACCTGGCCGGTTTCAAAATCCAGTAGAAATTGCTTTGCTTCCTGTGTTTCCATCGATGAGTAAGGATAGCCATAGGAGTATGGCGAATAGGGATAAGAATAATAATCGTAAATGTATGGACTATAATACCGAGGATTATACGTGGTAACAGTACCAATAAAATGGCAGATACTTCCCACAATCATTATCCGGTTGAAATTCTGGCCAATCCGGTAATACAAACTTCCGTTCCTGGCAAAGCCCCATATTTTATCGGCTGCAATTTCCCTCTTAACACCCATCTCATCGTAATAGGATATTTTGTTCTGTTTCAGAATCTGGTTAAAAAAAGAAGGATCATTGTAGTCAACCGTTGTAAGAATGCGCGATTTGGCTATCGGACGGTTATTTCTCACTTGCATGAAATCAATGAATATCCCGTCGGTAAACCGGTACTCGGGAGTATACCGCACTAATCCTGTTGTATCGGTCTGCGCAGAAAGATCCCCCTGTGCAAGCAAGAAGAAAAAAAGACAGCAAACACTGCTGTATCCCCATAGAATACTGTTCCGGAAATGTTTCATAATCCAAAGTGCCTGTTTCTGCTGTATGCAAAAACTGTTCCGTAAAAGTACAAAATCTGCCTGTTTTTTCCTTCGTAATCCTGTAACCTGTTCAGTAAGTCAATGAAAAACCAGGCAGATTTTATGACGAAAGGAAGGTTTTATTAGATTATTTTATAATTTTAGCAGGTTGAAGGAATTGGATTCGGGACATGAAATTTTTGGATCATATTATTGCTGCCCTGGAACGTACCGGCGTTATACCGGGGGAAGAGGATCAGACACGTAAAATCATTCTCAATCAGGCTTTTATTTCAATAGGCTTTCTTCTTACCTTCCTTTTCGGCCTGATTGCTTTCTTTAATAAATTGTTTCTGATCGGGGGTTTCCTTATAGCCCTGGCATTAATCCTTGCCGGAACATTCTTCTATCTTCGGAAAACAAAAAATTACTCCCTGTCATCCATTATTTTTGTTGCATCATCCACACTTCTTTTATTATTCCTAAGTATCACGGGAGGAACAAAAGGCACAGGACTGATATGGCTGCCGGTCTATCCTGTTCTTACCGTTNTTCTCCTCGGCCCACGGAAAGGAAGTTATGTCACCGGAGGGTTTACTGTTCTTATCTTCCTTCTTTGCATTTTTCCGGGCCCTTCCTTTTTGCCGCATCCCTTCCCACTTCCTTTTGCTTTCAGGGCGCTTGCATCCATGCTCAGTGTGTGGGCATTTCTTTTATTCTATGAATACCTGCGGATTGACTATTATTCCCGGATGGAAAGGGAAATGCTGTCAGCGCGCAACCAAAACCGGTCCAAAGATGAGTTCATTTCGAAATTGTCCCATCAAATCCGCACACCCCTGAACAATATAATGGTAATCAGCGAACTGCTTGAAGATTCTTCTCTGGATGAAGCGCAGAGGGATCTGCTCGATACCATCATCGCCTCCACCAGCAATCTTGCCAATGTTGTAAACAGCATAGCAAAAGTCTCTAGCATTGAGTTCTCTGAGAAAAAAGATTATCAGATCACCTTTGACCTCTACAATACGATTTCGAGCACACTTAACCTTTTTAAAAAAGACGACAACCTGGAGATTGTTTTGCACTTCGATCCCAAATTGCCCAGAAATCTTACAGGAGCTCCTGTGCGGGTGAAACAGGTTTTTCTGAACCTCATTGATAACATTGTCAAGTTCCATGGAAACCGCAAAGCAGAGATAGAAGTCCGTGTAAAAGCAGGAAAAGAAACCGAAGAGTTTATCATCCCTGCATTTGAGGTCAAGACAACCTTAATGCCTTTGCGGTTCATTTCGGATCAGGAAAATATTGACTACCGCGAAATAACAGGAGAAACAACGGTTGCCGAAACGGAAATACTGGATTTCACCATTGCAAGAAAACTGATTCAGACAGCCGGAGGAAAGCTGGAAATCAACAATACAACNCAGTATACGCTCTTCTCATTTGAGATGCGTTTCCGCAGGGCAGGGAAACTCATTGCCGAACCATTGCCTGCCAAAGGAAAGCCGGCCGTTAAGGTTCCCGTAAAAAAGGCTGTTGAGCTGAAGGACGCCAGCGTTCTCCTTGTGGAAGATAATCTTATCAATCAGAAGATTATTCAGCTCAGTCTGAAAAAAATCGTAAAAACCATCGATGTGGCGAATAATGGAAAAGAAGCGCTCGACAAATTCGGCAGCAACAAATACGATCTGATACTGATGGATATCCAGATGCCGGTAATGGATGGTATTGTAGCAACCCGTAAAATAAGGGAAATTGAATCATCTGCCGGATCCTTCACCCCCATTATTGCCATAACCGCCAATGCCCTGTCAGGTGACAAGGAAGTATGCATTGCAGCCGGAATGAACGATTATATTGCCAAGCCTTTTCAGATTGANGTTCTGATTCAAAAGATGAGTACCCTGCTGGCAACTAAGTAAGTTACTCTGAAAGAGGCCGGAACCCAATTACAAGCACATCATCCACCTGGTCGTTTTCTCCCTTCCAGTTATCAAAAGTATTCTCAAGCATGCGTTTTTGTTCCTCCATTGACAGTCGATAGATATTAAGGAGAAGAAAACGGAACCGGCGGTATTTAAACTTTTTGCCTTCGGGCCCGCCAAACTGATCAACATACCCGTCAGAAAACATATATACAACATCTTCGGGCAAAAGATCAATTTCATGGCTCTGAAATTCCCTGACATCTTCAGTATCCTGAGTCAATGCCACCGAAAAACGGTCCCCGTCAATTTCCAGAATTTTGTCGTTTCTCACAATAAAGAGCGGACTGAAGGCTCCGGCAAAACGCAGTTTTCGTTTCTGCTTTTCTATGATAACAAAAGAAACATCCATTCCGTCTTTCAGCGATACATGCTCCGAATCTCCAAAAATGCTTCTAAGTCCTGAATTCAGTTCATTCAGCACCCAGGCAGGATCGCTTACAAATTGATGGCCGGTGACAGTTCTAAGCAGTTCATATCCAATAATCGACATAAAGGCACCCGGTACACCATGGCCGGTGCAATCGACCGTGGCAATGCTGATAATTCCGTTTTTCTGATGAATCCAGTAAAAATCACCGCTGACAATATCTCTGGGCCTGAAAAAAATAAACGATTCGGGAAAGATCTTTTTGACCATTTTTTCGGAAGGCATGAGAGCAGATTGTATGCGCTGTGCATATCGGAGGCTGTCAGTAATCGCTTTGTTTTTGATTTCAAGCTCTTTTCTCTGCTTTTCAATACGCAAGGAATCAATGTGCCGTTCCAGTAAAATTTTGTTCGACATTCTGAGATTTCGTGTACGCCAGTTAATAAATCCGGCTATCAAAACACCCAGTAGCAGAACATACAGGACAAGGGCAGTGGTTGACCGGTAAAAGGGAGCCAGTACCTTGATCTGCATCGAGTAAATCTCCCGACTCCATTGTTGTTCAGCATTTGCACCCCGCAGGGAAAACTGATACAGACCCGGTGACAGACTGGCAAATGTGGCCGTATTTCGGTTCTGAAGATCAATCCACTCGCCTTTTTCTCCTGAACTGACCAGTTTATAACCGTAGCGGTTCTTTACAGGATTCTGAAAATCAAGAACGGCAAAATCAATATGAAAAACTTTTACTTCAGGAGGGATGACCAAAACATCCGGTGCCTCGTAAATCCGCCGGATGGCCCCGTTCCGGTAAACAAGTTCAATCTCTCCTATCCTTACCTTAGGCTCCTTTCCTGAACGGATCAGGGAATCAGGATGAAAAAAATTCAGCCCTGAAATACCCCCGAAAAAAACCTCTCCTGTTCGGCTGCAATAAGCAGCTCCCAGATTGAACTCATAATTCTGCAATCCATCCGCCAGATCATACCGGAAAAAACCCGTACTATCAGGAAAGAAGCTGGCAATACCATAATTGGTACTTAGCCAGATGGCATGCCTTTTATCTTCCAGAATTTCATAGATCAGGTTGCTGGGCAATCCGTCTTTTGTTGAATAGGTAATGAACCGGTCACGGGAAGCCAGGTAACGGTTCAGACCCGATTGCGTGCCTATCCACAGAATTCCCCTTGAATCAGAAAACAGAGTATAAACCGAGTTGCTCGAAATGGAGCTGTCAGAAGGATTCCTTGATGCAATATAATGCCGGTACAATCCGCTTGATCTTTCATAACAGAGCAATCCATTGTCTGTACCAAACCAGATATTCCCGGGTTTATCCTCGGCTACAGAAAAAACGGTGTTCAGACTTAGCATACCCTTCTTTAGCGGAATCTGGCTGATACTGAAAACAGAACGCCGGTCCGGATCATACCTGAACAATCCGTAACCGGTAGCAAACCATATATTTCCCGACCTGTCCTCGGTAATATCATAAATCCGGTTGTTGTTAAAAACCTTGCAGGCCTTCTGAACATATTTTGAGCAAAAGGTAACAAACCGGCCTCCCGAATATATAAATGCTCCGTTTTGCGTACCCACCAGAATATCCCCGTTGGATAACCGGATGATCGCATGGATGTAATTATTCCCGATCCTGTGAGCCGGATCAGGACTATTCTCTGATAAACAATATTTTTCCCTGTCGTTCTGTCCAGAATATTTAATCCTCCTCCCCATGTACCAATCCATAAACGGCCATCATCATCTTCAAATAGGGAACCGATATCATACGAACTCAAAGGCTGATAGGAAGTTTGCTGACTTTTGATCAATCCAAAACGAGGAGGAAACGGAGAAACCTTGTACAATCCTTCCAAACTGCCAATCCAGATAAGGCCGGTATAATCAGAAAATATCCCGGTGACCATGCGGAGTGTCCGCATCTGACTGTTTGCTTCCACCTGGGTTACCTGTTTAACAACTCCCTTTTCGGGGGTAAATATCAGATAGCCGTTATCGGTTCCAAGCCATAACCGGCCTGTATAATCTTCAGTAATGGCATTCACTGAATTTTCAGGCAAGGGTAGTGTTCTGCCCGAAGGATAGTAGCGGAAAAATTTCCCGGATGAATAATCAAATCTGTTAAGTCCGTTTCGGGTTCCAACCCATAAGTTACCTGAATGATCCAAAAAAAGCGCCCTGANATAGTTGTTACTTATAGAACCCGGATCAGACAGAGCAGAAGAAAAACGAACCAATGAGGTGCGCAGGGAATCCATCCTGAAAAGACCGTCTTTGCTTCCAAACCAAAGAAAGCCCTTTGCATCCTCAAGAATAGGATAACTCTGCAATCCGGTAACGAAATTCTGGGGATCATTAAAATGAGGAAAATGATAAAACCTTTCCGTCGTTCGATCAAAACGATCTATGGCATTTGCGGTCTTTATCCAGATATCGCCCCTGCGATCGGAGTAAACTCCGTAAACCTGATTTGCGGTAAGAGAGTTGGGATTGTCATCCTGGTGAAAAAAACAGGAAATTCTGTTCTCCTTTCTTCTGAAAACGCAAAGCCCNTAATCAGTGGCAATCCATAAATTATGGTCCGGATCTTCNGTAATGCTTCGTACATAATTATTGGAAAGACTCGTAGTATCAAACGGAAGATGCTGAAAATGAACAAATTTATTGCCATCATACCGGTTCAGTCCATCCTGTGTGCCGATCCACAGAAATCCGTAAGCATCTTGCAGAATGGCATTTATCTGTGCCTGGCTCAGTCCGTTCTCTGTGGAAAAATGTTCGGCTTTCGGCATATCTGCTACCTGTGCGGGTAGTGCTTCAGTCNATACCAGCATGCCAAACAAAANCAANAGATAATATCCAGGCACCTTTCTCATACACCCGCATTACTTATTCTTCCGACACAACCTCAGGGCCATATCCTGCCCCAAGCGATCTTACCTTTAGAGAGGGAGAAGGAATGAATGAACCTATATCATAAAAACTCCATCGTTCGTCAACTCTCTGGATAATTTCGTCACTCATAATAAGTACATTCGGCCATTTTCGTTCAAATTTATCCGTTTTTTTTGATTTTCGGGTGGCATCAATACCCAAAACCGGAACCGTACCGCGATAAAAAACAATATCCCGCACCGGATCAGTATTAGCCAATATGTACCATAACAGAAGATCTGCCGGAAGATTTTCTGTTCCCTGGTCGGTAATGATAATGATATGGGTTTTACCATCCGGCTTGTGGATTCTGCCATTTATCCACGCTACAGCCTCCCTGAACGAACACTGCGGTTTGGCAACCGCGGCAACGGTAATGATCATCCTGCCGGCCTTGATTGTATGAACAATGGTTACGTGGGCTCCGGCATTCCCTGCATTCTCCGATAATTCTGATAATTCCCGGGCCGGAGTGACAGCAGTTAATTCTTCTCGAAATTTTTCCGTGGCATCAAGAAGAAGTTTCCCTCCATACGCTTCACCGATTCCAGCATGGTCGAGCACATCAAGGGGGCCGGTCTGGCGGATCAGATC
>JGI24721J44947_10002371_pt1 | contig 26976 bp, 28 predicted proteins | sample YelNatPaOPGAMG01_FD_44947 | JGI IMG/M metagenome (IMG submission 44947) | reverse complement strand
AAGAGCTCCGTCTAGCTACCGTACGAGGATGACGTCCGCTCCGGCGGATTCGTTTGGCGGAGAGCATTCGAAAACGTTCGTCTCGACGCTGGCCGGAAGCAGCGGGGCGGCTCCTGCACCCTTGTTCGCGGAGACTGGAGCTCTTGTGAGCGGTTTCGACCTCTCGCGTGAAGCAGAACAGCGAGAACGCCCTCTGTGGGCGCAACTCTTCGACCAGCCCGCCACAACGTATGGGTTTACGGACGTGGATCCGTTTCTGCTCCCCGAGGGCGCCGTACTGGTGCCGTTTGAGACGCTGGAGAAGCCTCGACACGTTGCCGAGGGAGAGGCTCCGCGCCCTGAGGCGTTGCACCTCTACGGAGTGGATCGTTTATCCACGCGAGACTTGAAACGTTATTTCGTGGAGAACGAGTGCATCGAGCCGAGCTGGATAGAGTGGATCAATGACTCCTCGTGTAACGCTGTTTTTGCGGATGAGCATACCGCGAACTGGGTGCTCGCACGGCTCAGCATAGGTCCTCCGATGGAACCCGATGTTCTGCGTGCGGAGGAAGAGCGCTGGCTTGGTATTCAGCAGTCGTCGATGGCGGAGCATCAGCGCCGAGAAGAAACTGCGCAGCATGATCCTGAGCTGAAGAAAGACGCAGCGGAGGTAGAGGCGCCTGTTTCGCGGATGAACGACGATGCGGAGCAACCGAGCATGCTTGCCGCTACAGAGCCGCAGCAACCTCTGCAGGATGCCGCAGCGTCAGCGAGCAACGAGCACTCCCCGAAACAGGGCGCGTTGACTGCTCCTCCGGCGTCTGCAACAAACCTGAAGCCAGAGACGGGTTCGGTTTTCATGCCTGCTGCTGATCCGCTGCTGTGGTGGCGACCTGCACGACCCTTCCCGTCATCGCATAATACCTGGCTGCCTTTACGTATCCGCCGAGCGACGGTAGTCGACGTGCGGCCGGAGCGCCCAAACCCCCAGAGCGCCTGGAGTCGTTCGGTGAGGCAGCCCCGAAAGCAACAACGTCGTCGTTCGTATCCGGAGGAGTCTCGAAAGCGGGTGCCTCGAGAGCGGCGTTTTTCTGCCGCAGGAGCTGCTGGGCGCATCCAGGGCCGCATCCAAAAGGGACACAGGCGTCATCCGGGGAAGGCAAGGCGACCTCTTCGGTCGAGCATCTCTCGGGCAGATGCACTGGAATCCAGTGCGAAGCAGCGTGAATCGAAGCCCTCACAGCACGCGCGAGAGGATGCCTCCTTGTAAGGCAGCATGCGGCTCGAATATAAAGCTTGGATGCGCTACTACTACTACTACTGCTGCTGCTATCGCAATTTCGATTGCCTTTCGCACCAGGTACCAGTCCATGCAGTACGTAGTACGCTTTGATTGAACCCATCTGGGTACTTTTCGCTGGATCATCAATGATGATAGGCGTGCTGCATCAGGCCCGTATCCCGTTAGGGTCTCCGTTTCCATATGACGTCGCCGTGCCGCACGACCTACATTTCAAGCTCGCCTACTCGGCGTCGGAAGGTATCGTACAGCGTATCGACGTCGTGCGCGAGTTGTCGTTTGTCTTCCTCAGTGATCTGCTCATAGGCGTGCATTGCGTCTAGACGCCGAACCCACTGCACAATGCGCTCTCTCTGGACGGTAGCGTCACCGTCGGCTGTCCCAAAAACCGCGCCCATTCTGCCGAGGACCAGCAGGATTTCTCGCAAATACGGGAGCAAACGGTCGACCGAACGCTCGCCGAGTTCCAACGCGTCACGGAATGTCAAGAACGCCTCGGTTGCCTGTATTGCAGCCGCTGTAAAGTTACGCCTTCGCGTCTCATCGCTGCTGTTTGCATGCTCGACGGTGGCAGGCACACCGACCTGCAGTCGATTCATCGCCGCTCGGGCAGCGAGGTGGTACTCCTCAAGAAAGGATATCACAGACGGCACATCGTCCATGACGAGCTGACGCGTTGCCCGAAACTGTGCGATCAATCGTGAGCAGTTGCGTGTGTAGTCTTCATCGGAGACGGCGTTAGCGCGCCACGCCCGCTCCAGGTACTCCACGCAAGTGATGATAGCGTAGAGGTCGGCCATGGCGACCAGTGTCTCGTGCTCCGCCGGAGACTTTGCCTGCGTCGCTGCACTTATGCTATCGAGAAACCGCTGCATAGGAAACGCGGTGCACCAGAGGCTCGAGCTCTGCCCACAAACTAGTTTCGCGGACCCAGACAGGGTCTGATGAGCGCACAACGAGTTCAGCGCTACGCACTAACGTGCGATGCCGCGCACGCTCCACCCAGTTGCGGGAGTACAGGCGAAACAGACCTGGAGCTGCACGAGCAAGCGAAACGTATGGAGTGCTCGTGCGCACTGACCGGTACGCGAGCGAGGTTCTGTGCTGCACCGTTGCCCGGCTGTGTGCGCCTATTGGGACATTTATTGACACGTGTTGTGGGGTCCATCCGATGAAGCACCTGCTGCAAAGCGGTATTCGCGATTGCGTTTCAGCGCAACATGATCGCTGGGGTACGCANTGACGGTGACTCATTAGGGTAACGGNTGCCGTTTTTCTCGAAAGATGGCGAGGGTCCACTGACACCAGACTAGCCTTGCCGTCAAGAAAAGGCGCGCGCTGCATCCGGTGACGATTCGGGTGCCGAGGCTTCCACAGGCACCCGCAGCGGCGCTGGATGAGACGTTGCTGCCGCGCACAACCAGCAGGGACAGAACGACGTTGCGGTGCTCTAGTGCCGCTTGTGTAGATGTCAGCCCGAGGTCTTGAACCTGCGAGAGAGAGAGAGGTGAGGTCAAGACGATCGCCTGGACACAGAACGACACGCTGGAGGAGGTGGTCGACTTGGAGGCAGCGTGGACGCTGAGCACGCTCCTCAGCCTCTTTGCTGGACTCAGAGAGCGAGAGAGCGAGAGAGCGGTCCAGCTGCGCAGACGGTGCTGAGGCACTCGCCACCGCGTGGGTCTAGAACGCAGTGCCCGCGTGATTTCGTCGGACATGCGGAACGTTCTTCCTCCAAAATAGCCTCTGGAAGTGGAGGCTTGGGCATTCCACAAGAGCTTTTTACTTGATCGAACCTTGTGAGACACAAATCCGAGCCGAGAAACCTCCCACGAGCTACCCAGCGCTCACGGATACAATGCATCCGCGGCGCGCCTGCGGCAGTACCAGCACCACCGCTGCCGCCTCAAGCTCGTAGCGCTCGAGCGATATCCGAATCCGCTCATGTTGCTGCGCGATCCCGAAACAAGTCATCTTGAAGCCTTGCATCTGCGCTTCAGAGACAAAGACGGATCAGCCGTTCCATGTTGCACACGGAGTATACTGCCTGTTAACCATAGCCCAAGGTCTTTGTCGAAATCGACGCCATGGTTCAAGAGATACCAGAAACCTGATGCTTGACTTGGGCCGCTACCGCAACCTCCACCAGCGCGAGCTGCCCAAGACCAAANAGCCGTCCTGCTCTCTGCTTGTCACNATGCCCAAGTGCATGCCGCCTTTCTTCACGAATCGGGACTGATGCTATCACGAATTCCGTTCCAGCCTGCATAATCGCCCCAGCTCCATAAACGATAGAAACGCATCCGGAAACATGTCGCTTCCAGGTAACTGCGGTACGCGAGACTGCCTCGCTGGCCTCTACGGCGTCTATCGTCTGCCGCCCGTCCTCTGGCCCCGACATCTGTAAACTCTATCGACCGCTGCCCGACACTTGCGGTGTCTGCGGCACACACGCGAGCCTGTGGCAGGTGCTCGTGCGCCACAAACACGTGCTCCTGGGTGGCGACGATGCGCGACGCCCAGACGGAGAACGTTTGTTTTATACATTTTTATACCGATATATCCCGTTCTGTGTGCGATGGTGCGCGCTCGCAAGCAACACTGGCCGAGTGCAACATTGTACCTGGCGCTGGGTACCGTGGCTGCAGTGCATTCGACTCGCGTTTGCTGCCCGGTTGAAGCGCGTGTGTGGCGTTGCTGCTCGGAGCAGTTGCCCTACCTGAAGTATCTTGGTGCTGCAGCACCAGCTCCATGGGTTCAGACCTCGGGGCCAGCCGAGCTGCAGCTTCGTTGTATGCAGGGCGTGCGGCGAGTGGCCACCGACGCCGTGCGCGCCACCACGCAGAGGCGATGCAGCCACGGCAACGGCTGTGGTCTGAACAACGTTTATCTGCTCCTAAAAGCAACGGCTCTGTGCAGACCGGCCCGCAATCCACCCGTGAGCGCGAAAAGAGCTTGCTCGGGGTCGAGGACCGCGCGACCGAAGCAGTTTCGGGCAAACAACGGCGATTGCTCCCCGGCACGCTTGGCTTGGCAGTTTTGGTCTTCTTTGCGAGTCGAGGTTTATGGCGGTGGGGCTCTCGAAGACGGCAGCGACGGCGAGCCGGACGAGAGGGTGCAGAGGCGCGGTCTCATGAACGGCGTCGCTCGAGCCAGGGCGAAATATCCGTTGTTGAGCCGGCGCCGGTGACGGCACCGTCGCTACCAGAACTGCCCCAGCGCGATCCGCTTTCGATGTTGGTCGAGGCNNCGGCACAGGACGTTGACGCCTCAGCGCTGCACGTGTCATCACATGAGGAGCCACCNGTGAGTGCGCAGCCAGCACCGCCGGCACCAGAACCCAAGCTCCCGAGCAAAGCGCGNCTACCAGTGACAAACAGTGAGAAACGCAATCCCGGTGTCGTCTCGGCGTTTCTATCGCTCGGGAGAATTGTCACAGGGGGTGCTTCGAATCGAGCACATCGACAAAACGAGCGCGCGAAGACGACGAAAGCTGCGGACAGAGCGGAGACCGCCACTCCCGTGTCCGAGAAAAACGCATCCGCCGCTGCTGTCGAGTCGGCAGCGGCACCGGTCGCTCGCGACGCTGAGCGCTTGCCCACAGTGGAGCTTGCTGGAGTCATTGCCGAGGATGCACGGTCCTGTCCAGCAGCAACAAACGAGAACGCGACCACAGGAAGCGTCCCTGGCGAGTCCGAGGTATCCAACGGATCACGAGCCTCGAACGCGAGCACCGACGCGAACACGAAGGCTGCAGGAGAACGCCCTCCACTGGCGCAGGTGCACCAGTCCGCAACGGAAAGTCGATCTGGACCACAACTGAGAATCCAGAGCGCCCATCCGCTGTATAACATGGTACGTGCTTCGCAGCTACTTGCGGCGGCGCGAGCATTGGAGCTGGAACTCTACGGCGAGCAAGCGCTTGTTCGAGATATTTTTGCGGAAAAGCTAGCCGGCGCTCGTTTTATGGCCGCCCAAAGGGAGCGCGCCCGCACCAGCACCACCGATCAACTATCCCGAATACCGGTCCGAACGCGCTACTTTGACGACTTTTTAATGCGATGCCTGTTCGGCAAGGAGCAGGGCTCGGCATCCAACGAACCACCTCCACGCCAGGTCGTCATCTTGGGTGCTGGGCTCGACATGCGAGCCTACCGGCTGGATATACCGCGGGATACAGTCGTCTACGAGCTCGACATGCCCGTCGTGCTCGAATACAAACTGCGGATCTTGCGGAACGATTTTCCCAGCTACAAACCAAAATCTCTGGTGAAATATGTGCCCAGCGACTTGACCAAAGACTGGAAGCAAGATCTCCTGGCTGCTGGCTTCGATCCAGGCAACAGCTCCGTGTGGTTGCTCGAGGGCCTCACCTACTATCTCCCCGAGTCTCTGTGTCGCGCGCTCTTCAGCGACATGCGCAGCCTCATGCCGGTAGGTCGAGCATCCTGGACAGGGGCGAGTTTTGTGCAGGAGGCCCTNGTCCGCAAACTACAAGCCCGAACAGCCTCAACGCCACGAACGAGCGAGGAGTCCACCGAAGAGACGCTCCAAAGTGGTGAACTGCCCCAGAGGCCTGGGCTCGAAGCCCACAGCTCCCGAAAGCGTGCAACACCGTCGAACAACCACAAGCAGAGTGAGAACAGTCACACGAGGCAGACGCTTGTTTTTGGTACAGACGATCCAGAGGGTTTCCTCAAGTCCTTCGGGCTCTACACCACAACGATTGTGTACCTTGGGGAGAAGGGAGCCAACTACGGACGCTTCGCCAAACCCTTCCGTCATACCATGTACGTCATAGCGTTCGCTGGATAAAGCAGCCACGCAGGCATTCGCTACCAGCAAGAGCGACACGCCTTTCAAGCGACAAACGCTATACAGCCGGTGCACAGTGGTGACGAGCGGCGCTATGCCCGCCGTAGGCTCTATGTCTGCCCACTGACGTGCGGACGCCTCCTGGTCTTTTTCGGCGGGCCCCTGCTATCGACTTCAGTTTTTCCTTGCATATTTCGAGCGAGAGAAACTACCCCACAAGGTTAGACTGCGTCAGCTCCGCGGGTCTCGTCATCAGCACCGCACATCGTCTGATATGGACGGCGGCGTTAACGTCTCAGTTCACGAACTCCAGGCGTTTCTTGCCTCTGTTAGATGACGAAAAGCCGCCTGAGGAATCGTAGAGACATACATAGAACAGTAGAATTCTGGTCCCGTCGTCCACCGAATTCGTTTGAATTTCGATGAAGAACACGGACGAAGAGCATAGCGACCAAATCCATGCCGCCCTGCAAGGTGCACGAGGAGGACACAATTCCACCAGTGAGAGAAGTGGGAGATCCTCTCGAAAAGAGTACAATAAAAATAGAAGCACACTCGAAACCGGCAGGCCAGTATGAGGCTATTGTCACGGGCTTCCGATGGAAGCGTATGAAAGGCGAGCATCCCCCGAAAACGCGATGCAGGATGTCGTTCGGGATCGCTCAGCTTCGTACTTGGAAGAGGCTCGACGAGCCTCCCTCGCCATGTCGCACCGCTTCAGCCAACTTTCCATAAAAGTTCTGGAGGCATGGTTGTCCGCTATCCGTATTCCTCTGGGATCTTTCAATCAAACCTGCGTGCGGGAACACTACTGATGCTCGATACAGTAGATGAGATGCGGCTGGATCGTAGGATTACCGCCTTGCACACACGTTTCACGGGATACATTGATGGGTCGCCATTTCCAATGACCATCTGACCAGCTACAGCGTCGGTCCCAGTACGTATACAGCCAAACGAACACATCATGTGCGAGGCACTGTAAAGCGCTTAATGAGGGACACGCTGTGGGCGTTGTAGTCTCATCTTGCTGGCTCAGAAATGTAGGGATTGATGCAACGGAGTCTCCTGTGGTGCCTGCAAAGGCTCTATGTCGCCTCAACTTTCGACGTAATCGTCAGTACTCAGTGTTGGCATGGTGTTGGATTGCTGCAGCCTTTCGATGAAAAGGAAATCAGCAGCCCGGAGAGCCGGTGTTGAACTCTCGCCTGGGGCAAGGCGCTGGTATAGTGCGGTTCCGTCATCCANCACGATTGGATTGCTCTATTTTTGAGTCGGATACCATGCTTCTGAGCAATCGGCGAAAGATATGGTTGTNTCTTTCTCCGATATTACTGGATATGCCAGGGCACCGACAACGGCTCCACAGGCGCTTCTGATACTTTTTTAGCGTGAAGAATCATTGCGTTTCAATGAACGCTCCCAAATACGTGAATGCTGCCGTCTGTCCGGCAAGCAACCGAAGCGCCGCTTCCGATACTTTCTTAGNGTGAAGAATCNTTGCGTTTCAATGAACGCTTCCAAATACGTGAATGCTGCCGTCTGTCCGGCANGCAACCGAAGCGCCGCTTCCGATGGTTTAAGGGTCCACCACCAGGTCTGGCACAGCTTCCATCTGGAGCATCAGCGCGGATGTCGAACAATCCATACGACCCTAAAGAAGCAGCGCGTATCGCCGGCGTCAGCCTTTGGCGGCACCGCAAGGCCACACAATGTCTAGAACGGGCGATGCCCGCATGTCCTGCGTGTAAACCGTTCGGTACATCGCAGAACTGGACTCAATCCGGCCATCCAGGTGTATTTCTGGATGCCGTTGCATACCATGCAATGCATCACGGTGAGGGGCGTACCTCGTACGCCGTAAAGGACCGCGACGTCGATCCCGCACTGCCTCTGGCATTGACATAGACTCGTCTAATTACGTCGATGCGCCTTTCGAGCCGTTCCCTGCTTCCTAGATTCGTTCCAATGGACCAGGTCAATGATTACAGAGGAACGCGTTCATGAGAAGCCGCCGTACGTGCATTCGATACCGCAGACTCGGTGCCTTGGATCGCACACTGCAGCCGAGCTGGACTGCAGGGACGCCTCCGTAGTGCCTCCGGCACCGTTTCGTAGTCGCCAACTGGTGCCGCGTTTCCCGTCGTTTCCTGGGCTCGCTCACGAGCCAGCTCGAATGTGGCATGACGCTGACTCTGCTTTTCGCAGTAAAACTGCACAAATGCATACAAATGTGCTGATCGGGCATTCCTGTGCTTGTCATTCACGAGCTAAGAAGCTTGTTTTCGCGCAGATACTCCACAAATCCGTCTAGGAGTACAGGCCAGGCATCCCCCTGGTTGTAGTTCGCAAAGAAGCTGGATCCTGCGACCTGGGTTTCGCGCGCAAACATTAGCACCCAGTACCATGTATCACGTGAGATGATGGTGCCAGCCATTCCACAGCGCGACTCGAGGTATGCNTCAAAGTGCTCGAGATATCGCCATGGCTGATTGGCGACTCCCGCTGGCGTTCCCGGGGAAGCAGGCGTCGCGAGATAGCACGATTCGCTGAGAAACTGTTTCCAGAGGTAACGGGCGTCAGTGAGCGACAGCGAGCGCCGGTATGGGCTCTGGCGGTTCAAGTCAAAGGCGAAAAGGTAAAAATCAAGAGCGGCTTCAGCAGAACGCTGCGTGTAGGACAGGACGGCGTCCGGAAAGGCCGATCGGAGCCGTTCAAACAGTGCTGTCGATTCCCTTGGCCAGATACTGGTTTCGAGAAGCGTTGAGCATGTCGCATGGACTTGTTCCCAGCGTCTGGGCTCATTGTGCTGCCGCCGGTCTAGTGCCCAGAGCGCGTAACGCACGCCTCGCGCAAAACCCTCTTCTCTGCAATGACAGGGGTACTGCCAACGTCCGAGCCAGGCAAACGCTAAGGCAGCCAGCGAGCGCATGTCTACACCAAGCTCAGTAAAGAAACGAACCAGCGCTCTTGGGCCAAGGTACCTGGGGCCACGTTCAGCACTGAAGATGTTCCCAGGTGCCGTAGCGCTGGAGCTGTTCGTTGCGTCGGATGATTGCGGTGGTAGCTGTACACTCTCGATGGATGCGTATAGTTCGAAAAGCTCACAAATTGCACGCTCAGTGAAGTCGGGTATCCGTGGAAGCTCTTCCAAAGCGAACATTGCCCATCAGCTGCGAGTTGGGTCCAAGTCAAAGGCACCGGGCATGCGGTCGCTGCTTCTTTGGTCCAGAGCTGGAGCGGTCGCTGTGTTCTGCAGCCTCCACTACAACGATGCGGCAGCGGACGTGTCGATCTCTCGGAGCTGGGGCGTAGACAACGCCCAGAAAGCGTGCCACTGCGACGAACTAGAGAGTATCTGCGGCTTCCAATGAGGCGTCAGATGGCGTGTTGGAGCAGTCCACTCTTTTCTACCACGCTGCTGCGCGTAGATGATAAGGGAAGAATATTCAGAAACGGAGGGCTTCCCGTGACCTGTTTCCTATGATGAATGGAATCTTCGGGAGGTAACGCTTCTACGAAGCGTGCTGTATCAAAAAGCTTTCGAATTGTTTGCTTCCTCTATTCAAAACCGAGGCCAGAGAATTGGCAGAGCAAACGAGTCTGTGATATGCGCCGATGCGGCAGTTCCGGAGGACACACACCGTCTCTCGCAGTCGCAACAGCTTTGATCTGCTTGAATGAGTTGTCGTTAGTCTAGCACAACCAGGAGGAGTACCGATGAACCAAGCGACATACTTTGCCACCGCGCTGAGAGAAACTGTGTATACAGGATTCAGGCTGTGGTCAGAAGGGAAAACAACAGACACCTCGTAAGCGACCTGCACGTACCTTGTTCCGCCTCCGACTCTGATGAGGCAGCACTTGGGAGTCCTCTTTCTCTGGATTTATCGTAAAAGCGTTATCTGCTGCTGTTGCTGCTGCTCAAACTGAACACCTGAACCTGAACAATCTTTACGTGCTCGCGGAATCTCCCTCAGGTGAAGAACGAGCACAGAACGCGTACCACTCNGATACNNTCNNNNCGTGCTCGCGGAATCTCCCTCAGGTGAAGAACGAGCACAGAACGCGTACCACTCGGATACCCTCCCAGTGAAATAGATTCGCCACAGACTTTTACGACAAGCGGTGTTTTCAGGATTTATTGGTCGTGAGGCAGCTAGGAGCGGTAGCGTTGCTGGCGTTTCCGAGGAATCTTCCAGTGCTGCTGCCGCAAATTTCGCTTGTCAACAAGGCAGACGCGTGCTTTCTTCAATGATATCTCAGCATCCAAACAATCAACAAATATCTCGGACGTAAATCAGCTCGGAACTGGTCCGATGAACGTCTAGCGTCAAGCGTTCCTGCAAAAAAGCGGTCATGATACCGCCACCGTCGCAAACGGTGTCCGCCATGCGCCTTTTCTCGAACTGCATTCTGGAAAGGACTCTATTCACAATAGCAAGGCGGGCGCGACTGCCCGATTCAACTGAAACTAACGACTAACAATATACTCGTGTTCGAATAACTGTAAAGCCGGAGACCTCTCAGGTTTGAGTACGAAGGAGGCATGGGTTTCTTCACGAGCCTCTACGGAGGGCGAAAGCTCCGCGCTGCCTTTGCGACTTCCTGTAGCGACCCCTGTACCAGCACGCTCGCAAGCGCTTCGCGCACATACCTCAGCTGTCAACAGGGGAACTTGAAGAGGCCCCAGGGCAGCAGCTACGCTGGCCTGCGTTGCGGTTTCCACCCTTGTTCACGCTGGGCTTGCTTGCGTGGTTGCAGCTCGGGCAGCCAGTGGCTGGCACCTGCGCGCTCTGGGCACCAGCAGCGACTAGGCCGCGCACAGCACGGCGACCTAAACTGGAATCCTAGCCGGCGAAGAGGTGTATGGACAGGACTTGCCCAGAGCGGGCTGTTGCGTCGACCCTGGCGAGCCTCTCACTCGCCCAGTAGCATCCGGGAGCGTGCACATGCTCAAACCGCGGTTGTATTGCGCTTCCTGCGGAGCACGCTGCAGCAACTCGTAGGCAGCTCTCCATTGGATAAGGAAATTTCACGACTAGCACTGCCGGCTTTGGGTGCCCTAGCACTCGACCCGCTGATGACGCTCGTGGATACGCTGTTTGTGGCGCGGATTCCACGCTCCTGGACAGCGACAGTGTGGACTCCGGACCCAGCCCCATTAGCGGGCGTTGGTGTCTCGACCATGGTTTTCAACTTCTCCATCATTCTCTTCCACGCACTGGCCATTGCAACGACACCCATCGTTGCACGGGCTGGCGCGGCTGGGAATCACGCTGAGGCGAGTCGAGCGCTAGCTCGGGGCCTCTGGTTAGCGTGCTCGCTCGGTTTGGTGCTCGCAGTGACGATTTTCCTGGGTTGCCCCTGGTTACTGGGGAAGCTCGGAGCCTCGGGCAGTGTCCTACAATATGGCGTCGCGTATATCCGCACCCGAACGCTCGCAATGCCCTTTGTCGTCGGCAGTATGGTCTTATCGGGGGCATTCCGTGGGTATCGCGATACCGCGACTCCCTTCCGTATCTCACTGGCTACAAACGTGCTCAACTTTTTCGGTGATGCGCTGCTTATATTTCCGCTGAGACTGCACGTGATTGGGGCGGCAGCTGCAACCGCTCTCGCCCAGATTCTCACGTTCTGTTGCATGTTCCTAGTGCTAACTCGAAGACGACCTGGAACTGCGCCTGTGCCTCCACAAGCGCATGGACCGCAGCCTCGGTACCTGGTACATCGTTCCTGGACCGGTACACTGGAACGTTTCCAGCACTGGCTCTTTGCACAATCGCCCGCGGCGGGTATACTCGACTGTCGGGATCTGCGTCGACCTCCGAGTTGGGCACAAATTCGACCGCTTCTATCCGCTGGCGGCCTGGTGACGATCCGCACGGTGTCGATTCTAGTAACGCTTACTTATGCAACCAGCACGACAGCGTACTACGGGGGACCGGTCGCCTCGTCCGCTTTCGAGGTCCTCCGACAGGTCTGGGTGATGACCGCTATGCTATGCGACTCGCTGTCGGTGGCAGCTCAGTCCATGGTAGCATCAGCTCTTGGCGGTGCGCGGCTACTCACGGAGAAGGATTGCGTGGCGTTGGGTGTTCCGCTTGACGCTGAAGTTCAGGACCCTTCGGATGTGGCGAGGATACAAGCGCGTTTGGCTGCAAACCGAATCGTTCAATTGAGTCTGCGCGTGGGCCTCCTGTTCGGAGTGCTCTGGTGGTCGCCACTGGGTCACCAGCTCATACCACATATATTCTCCCCGAATGCAGCCGTGCGGGAGGCGACGCGTCAGGGCACGCGGGTGATCGCTTTAATGGCCCCGCTGAATGCCATTACTTGGGCGCTGGATGGTGTTGCTATTGGAGCGATGGATTATGCGTATATAGCGAAGGCGATTTTTTGTGCTAGTGCGAGCTCGCTTCTGGCGCTGGAGTTTATCCGGCGGCAGTTTGCTGCTGCCTTGACTTGTGGGAAGACGCTGAGCGCACAGCACGTTGTGGTACAGGTTTGGCACGGCCTCAATATGCTGATGGTTGGTCGAGCGACTGCCATGCTGTTGCGCTTTCTGATGCCTCAAAGTCGTTTGCCACCATTACGAGCGCTGCTGAAACCGTCGAAAGCGAACTCGGAGCCGGGCGGTATCCAGCCGGAAGTCGAGGAGTCCTCTGGACGGGCTCGCAATGCGGCTGCCCAGCGGGATGTATCTCACTGACGGCCCGCTGGTGCTGGTTGCGCGGGCTCGCAGTCACGTCGACGTAAACTCATCTGCAGGGTCCGTTGATTCAGCCTTCAGTAAAATATGGCTTTCAGCAAGTGCTCACGCAAGTTGTAGGCGCATCAAGTTGTTTTCCAGGGTTACCTACCTGATGCGTCATCGCAAAGCGCTGTTCGTATACCCAGTCCTCCAGCCGTCGTGGACGAAAATGGAACAGGGACGTGCTCGCTCTGTTCCTCCTTTTCCATTTTTCCTGTCTTTTTTGATATACATCCTTGATATTCGAAGTACAGCAATAAAGGCTATCGACATCGTACGTAGTTTTGGGACTCGCGATCGTCTATATGGGGTGGCTCTCTCGACTTCGTTCTTCTCGCCGCAGCAATACGTTTCGTTAACGGAATCAAGATGATTCGNGACGCTCTCGAAGANGGGTTTCGTCGAACAACCGATATCGCGATGCAATATGTATGTAGAAACCTCCATGATTCTCGAATGCTTACGTGTATNAAACCCAAATCACGTATTCTTCAAGTTTTCGATCGTTAAGTTTCATGGTGATTCGTTGGTGCATTTATTGACGCGGTTGCATTGACAGCGAAAAGTGCTCGATGGCGTTTGTTGAGGAATTAGTCATAAGATCACACTGAAAGTCCACTGAGATTGTCACTACAAATCGTCGATTCCGTGCTAAAGAAGAATCCCCATCGCTTCGTGACCATCGACGAAACCGCATTCAACAGCAAAACAATACCTGTCATCGGGATCTGTTCCCAGAGGCCCGCACTGCTTACGTCTGCATGAAAAGCGTCTTGGATTCGGACTAGAGTCATCGCAGCAATCGCGTCCAGTACGGACTGTGTCACTGGTTTGCATGAAAAGAGCGCAAATGGATCTAGATTACCCGAATTTCTCCCTAACCTGGATTTTCCTTCCGGTACTTTTTTTCATGATCATGAACGTCACGTTTCACAAATCCTTCATCGAATGGAACAGTTTGCATTTGCGCGTGCTGCGGACAGCGAAGTAATCGAGGCGATCATCCAGCAGAACTATGTGATCGTAGCGTACTGCAGCCGGTTTGGAAACGGAGGAGTGCATCGGAATATGCCTCATGTACCGCGCAAGTGCACGAACCGAGCGATGAAGCCGGTGTTCACGAGCCACAGCGCGGAACTCGCAGCACGACGTGTTATGGATAGACAAGAACACCTGATCGCACTCAATTGTCACTGTTACAAAGAGCGCATCAAGGCTGCACATAAACAAGGTGAATATATGGCAAGCAAAGCGCAGCGCCCGACTTACGTCGTGCGTGAAATGTGTCGACAACAGCCNGAAACATCGTCCCAGGGACTTGAANGCAGCCATGAGTATCCCTCGACTGTTGACAACAGAGCGGTCGAGACAGAGTAAAGCAAGAAAGAAGCAGTCGCCGAAAAAGCCCGCACGGGTTGTTATTCGTACCACTGGGAAGAGAGCCAGGCTTTGGCGTGTGTACGCCCGAGTCCGTAGACCTGTTCGGTTTCATTCTCGTGTAAGTGTGCCTATGCGAAGAATCGGCACGACGTATTCCGAAAATACCAGCGACGAACGAGCCTGCGGTATTTCCCTACGGTTCATTCCGCGCTCTTTATTGATGGAGCTGCTCTGTGCTGAGAGCCGACTCCAGTCCGATGTCTGCGGCCTAAGCATCCTTGCGTGGTCCGCGCGGAACCTCCGTTTGCCTGTAACGATAGCAACTGCCAGCGCGCATGAAACTGTACTCGAGCCAGCAACTCTTTCAAGAGCGTACGCCCAGAAGCGCCCACAAACGTTTCACGAATGCGTACTGGGGTCGACTGCCGCACGCCCAGAACAACAAGTCCCGTACTCTTTTGTTCCTGATCGAGAACTGGCGGGGCATCCCGTGACATACGCTGTTGAAGGTCTCGCGTGATGCACGCTACTCGCAACGAGGGGCAAGCCCCAGTGGAAGACAAAGTAACCACCAAGGTCAAATACTGGGAAAGGCTTCCTTTTGAAGCGATCCAACCGGCTCGATGGAAACTGTGTGGCTTCCCGGAAACGTTGCGGGGCGTCCCAGTTGCCCCTGGTTTTATTCCCGCGACGCTGCACGCGAGCGTCTCTGAATACTCGTTACCAGCTGCACACTACGGTGAGTGACCTCGTTGTCGTCAATTAATCACACCGTCGCTCCAGTCACTTCCCGCTCCCCTGGCACTTGGCTCGGCTGTGTCGTGCGTTCTGCGCTTCCAGTACCAAGAACCCTGAACGCTCCATCCCTACTTAACAAGACAGTGCGCAAACGTGCATTCTACAGAAAACATGAGCCCTGAATGTCGAACTCAAGCAAGTGCTCACAAGCTCTGGTGAGCAACCAGCCAGCGTTCCAAGTGGCGGTGTCGTTTTCCTGTGGCACCCAGGAAGGTTCCGAGCCAGCTCCCTACCCTTAGTAGACCAGAACAGTTACCGAAAGTCAAGCGCTGGTAGTCTGCATTGCTAACAACAACCCCCATCGCCACTATTTCACCAATGACTCTTGATTTCAGGGTCACTTGCCCTCCGGTAGTGGTTTCTGTCTTTCATGGTGTCCGCTGCAACACCCGCTTTAGGTTAACCGGTTGCCAAGCGTACCGCTGCCAGCAGTGCGCTCGCGTACGTTCCAAAGGGCGCTCGTTTTGTGAACGCTGCGAACGAGGAGTTTGGAGCTGGTTGCGAAGCGCCTGGGACCCGCTCAGTCACAGAGGAGATGGAATCAAACCAGCGAGCACCCAAAAAGCTCATTATTCGGCCGCTCCGGCGGGAGCCGAAACTCCCCCAGGAGTTCTATCAGGAGAGCTGGACTCACCTGGCACGGGCACTCGACCAGGTGTTCTCGCCTTCTTCGTGGAGGCCGCTCTCGTACGAAGAGCACTATCGCCGCGTGGAGGACTTGTGTCTGCACCATCTCGCAAAGCAGCTGTACGCGGACTTGCAGCGGGAGGTGGACGGGTATCTCGAGCGCGTTTTTCGGGAACAGCTGAGCGATCCCGTCCTAGCGGCTATGCTGCACGTGGCACAGGGTAGCGCTCAGGCAGTTGAACCAACGGAGCGGCCCGCTTTTGCTCCTGTGCTCGATGTGTGGCGAGCTTTCTGTGAGCGATTTCGGGATATCCAGGCGATTTTTCTCTACCTCGATCGGACTTATGCGGCGGAAAGTCCTCAGGTGCCGTCGCTGTGGGAGATGGCGCTAGAGCTGTTCGCGAAGCACATGCTCGCGGAACAACAACGCGTCCTCCTGCCGACGCTCGGAGCAGTGCTTCTGGAAATCGAGCTGGATCGCAAAGGCAAACAGCGAGGAGATTGCTCAGACTTACGCGCTATTCTTAGGGAGATGTTCGCACCGTTGGGTTTCTATCGCACCCACTTCGAGCCGCTCTTCTTCCAGCAGACGCGCGCATTTTATGTGGCGAAAGGCACCGAATTTGTCACACAGGGAACTCTATCGGACTATTTGGCCTATTTNGAGCACAGTACACAGGCCGAGGCTGAGCGCTGCCGCCTCCACCTCGAGCCGAGCACGGAGAAACCGCTGTTCGCGATCCTGCACGATGTGCTCGGTCGCCACTGTGTGAGTGTGATGATGGATCGGGGCCTGGAGAGCCTCTTAGACGCTGTATCTCTAACGGATTTGCGTCGTCTCTATGTGCTGTTGCGATCCATAGATGAATTGTGGCGTCTTGTGCCGCGCTACAGTGATTATATTCGTGTTCGAGGGACACAGATCGTGAACGACCAGGCGCGTGATCACGAAATGATAGAGCGATTGTTAGCGTTGCTGGATCGTGCCGAGCAAACCGAACGGGAAGCGTTTCAGGCAGACGTTCGTTTCCATAATGCAGCCCAGACGGCTTTTGAGGCGGCGCTGAACACCCGCCAGCCTACACCGGCGGAGCGCTTGGCTCGCTCTTTTCACGACCTGCTGCGCGTGAGCAGCACCTCGATTCCGGAGCCGGACATACGGCGCAAAATCGGAAAGCTTTTGGAGCTCTTTCGTTATCTTAGCGGCAAGGATAGTTTTCTGGCCTTTTACAAAAAGTATCTGGCACAGCGCTTGCTATTCGATCTCACTGCGTCGACGGCCTGCGAGCAGTACGTGGTGGAACTGCTACGCGCCGAATGTGGCGCAGTCTATGTCAATCATCTCGTCAATATGCTCAAAGATATGGATCTTAGTCAGGACCTTTTGCAGGAGTACCGAATGGGTCCGGGATCGGGTTCATCTCGATTGCCGTCGTTCACCTGCAAAGTCATCACACAGGCATACTGGAACAGTAGCGAATCTTTCTTGCTGCAGGTACCACCGGGGCTGGAGAGTCAGCAGCGCTCTTTTCATCGCTTTTATCACGCACGATTTTCCGGAAGGCGCCTTATCTGGGAGCCGTCTCTGAGTTCCGCAGAGCTACGGGTGCAGTTTGCTAACGGCGAGAAAGTGCTTCACGTTACGCTGAGCCAGGCCGTGGTGCTGCTGCTCTTCAACGAACGGGATGCTTGGACGCTTGCGGAACTACAGCAGCAGACCGGTATCGCGGACTCTGCGGAGCTTGAACGGATTCTGGATTCTCTCTCCTCATCGCAGTGTCCGGTGCTGATTCGAGAGCGTGGTGCAGAAGCTGCCTCATCAGGGCCTGTGACCGCTCCTGCACGCTATCGTTTCAACGCCGATCTGCAGACAAGTCGTCGTCGTTTGCGACTTTTGGACATTGCCTTGTTGGAGCGGCCGCCCGAGCAGGTACCGAGCGCCCCGGTAGCGAGCCCTGATCGACAGCACCAAATCGATGCAGCCATCGTGCGGTTGCTGAAGAAACAGAAGAGTCTGTCGCATGCAGACCTCGTGCAGCAGCTTGGCGCCGAGCTCTGCTTCGGACCGTCGGTTTCGGATGTGAAGCAGCGCGTTGAATCGCTCCTCCAACGTGAATACATCGGCCGCGATGAGCGGGACCCTAACCTGTACCACTATGTGAGTTGAACGAGTGTTTCCAGTCGCCTGCACCGCTGTATGCGGTGATCGGCAGTGGTGCTTTGCGCGCGTACGGCGCATATGCTAGAGATCACGTGCCGCTGAGGGATAGCGTACGGATACAAACGCACGCCTGCACAAAAACAAGCCCCAAGGCGCGTATGCGCTCAGGCGAACATGGATTCTTCCACAGACAGAGGCGAGTGCGGTCCCGGTTTGGAATGGCTTTGTATTTAGGGACGCATTTCGTGCAGTCCAATGTTGCTTGCGCTGCAGCTTGTTCGGAGAGGTAGCGCGTTGGCGACGTCTGGTCATTGTCAGTGGTTTGATTTCCGTGAACAAGCGCCCGATTCAAGCCCAGTTTGCTTGATCATGCGTAATTCTTTGGGCATTTCCGCGTGCTGCACGAATCGAGGCCACGGTATTCGCGTTGACCCGCTATAACACCGAATGAGTCCTCGCTGCTGCGAGTGCTGAAGCCATAAGACCGTTCCTGGCGTTGCCCGACAGACCTCGACAGTGAAAGCGAGTTCGCAATGATCCTCAGATATGGCCATGGGATGCTCATGAAGCGTGCGCTGTGCATACGGAGCTGAGCATGTTCATCTACGTCCCGGTGCATTTCAATTTGAGGCACCGCGGAAGCTGTTCTCTGGTGCAGTGCCTATGTTCCGCTACTCGTAGAGAGCAGCGGTTCAATCTGGTTCGTCATGCGTCCGTACACGGGGCGCTCCCTAGTGGCGGACTCGTCCTTGGAAGCGTCGCTGGAGTTGCAGTTACAAAACGTACAATGTTGCGTCAATTTCCAAAAATGAGGAGGAATCCAGCGGCACCGAGCGGCACTGGCGCGAGGTTCCATCGTCCTCTATGTCCATACAAGTCGAGTTTTGATGAGGTGCGTGGATCGTGCTCGTAGTCCATCNANGGCAAGTCACGAAAGTCGAGGGTGGCGCTTTCGGCCGACCAGCAAATGTTCGAAAACGAGTCGACAAACACTTGAGCCGCACTTTGGGGTGCTTACATTGCGAGCGCTTTCCGCATATGCATCACGTTTTATGTCATGAAGGGAAGGTGTTGCTGGTATCTGAGCGCGGTTCCTTGGAATTTTTCAAGTTCTTGCGGACACAAGCTGGTGTTTATTGGAGGCTTCGAGAGCAGATGCGCGTGCGATACCCTTTGAACGGGGCAGAGTGCGGAATGGCGTTCCAGAAAAACCAGAGCGACGATTGGCGCACACGAGTTGCTCACCGGGCTCGCACTTTGATACCCGTCACGCGAGGCACATCAGCAGCGCCCTATTCTCAGACGCCGGCGGGATAGAGACTATCAAGACTAAATGAATGCTTTGAGGAGCGCTCCATCACTACAGACCTGTTCGGAGCGCGCACGGCGGCTGCGACGGATGCTCAACTCCTCAAGGAACCGGACACAACAGTGTCGACGAATCCTACCGTTGCTGACTCGGATGTCGCACGAGCCCGTGCTTCCCCGAAACGCGAGAACGCGCATCGATAACGGCAAAAGTTTATCGGATCCTCCCTGAAAACGCAATGACCAGATGCACAACCACACGACTTGACGTTTCCGCCTAGTTTAGATCCATGTCAGACTGGGATGGTGCGGGTCGCACTTAGCCAACTCGTGTGTACACGCTCAAGTTTTTGTTTCTTCCCCGTGTCATTCAAAGCGCACTTTGGGCGCTTTTTCGGCGACTGTTTTCTTTTCCTTGCGCTTACATCCCGCGTTACATACGCCGGTGTCTCCTGTCCTTACAGCGCCGTTAGCAGCAGTCGGGGGATGTTCGCGGCTGCGTGAAACTCCCGACTAAAATGCTTCGGGTAGTTGTTCACGCATTTGATGCACGGAAGATAGTGGCGAACGATGCTGCTTGTGAAAATTTTCATCATCTTTCTCGATCGTCTCGATGCGCCGTCCGCAGCGTTGACGCTTCAACGTAGCCAGATGGTCACATATGTCTACTAGTGCTTTTCATGCGAGTGTCGCTCTGTCACGCTACAAGATGCTGAACATGGCTGGCGCATCCCCAAGACATACACGGAAAGATCTCCTGGATGTTCTCATCCGTTTCCGTGCCCGATGTGGTGTACCAGGATCACGGCCTGCTTCCGGGCGATCCCCAAGGCAAGTTCTTTATCCGCAGCACACGCGGATGCACGCTTTTGCGTTTGAGAATGAATCTGCGGGGCGCGATGTTGTCCATCATGAATTACGAATTCAACATAAAGTTCTGATCTAGAAAGGGAATCGAGAAGTGTCCAACCGTCTATGCTCCCTTCGTGCCAAGCGATGACGTATCCTTCACTGGACTAGATCACTGAAATGATTCAAGTCCGAGTCAGGGACTCTTTTCCGGGCAAACAAAACAGACGGGAGCCCCTGCGAGCATTCCCCCTTCGGAGGTATCGTGCTGCGTCGAATACCATTTTCACGGTGGCGATTAAGAGAGGAGCATTCGTGTTTCGAGCGGAATCGATTATTTGATGTGCCGGGATTCGTGAGGAGCTGGCATGAGCTTGTGGGCAAATCCTCAGGAAATGACACCGAGGATATTTCGTCGTCAATCCAGCGGCTTCAGTCGCTGTGCACACATGAAATGCCATGAAACATAAGAATAGAAAACCTGAAGCGTATGCGGTTTGGATATCGTACACGGTACGAAACGTCAAGGTTTATTCCTACATATTCAAGAACGATATTGGTCTTTTTTTTGAAATCCTGTTCGAGTGCGTCACGCATCGCCTTGACTCCCGTAACGTCAAGAATGCCCGTGGCAAAGTTTCAAAGGAGCCACTCCGAAAAATACGACCGATGATCTTGAAAACACGTACGAATACGTCACCAGTTAGAGTTGNACCTGGAATTTCAAGGCTGTTCATCGAAGAAAAGTTCGGAAGAAGTTCGAGATGTGGGAACGGAGCGAGCAGTGCAGTGTTCTGCTCGAACCTGACGCGGGTGAAGCGGAAACGATGCGACACCCGTCTCGCCGAGAAGGACACAATCCTTGCTCACAACGTTGTCGCTGCGGCGTGGCTTGCAGTGCGGGCGAGCACCTACGGTCAGTCTTACGGTAAGGATAACGATTTCAGCACCGGTTCGGGAAAAGAAACGCATATTTTCAAGGGCATTGGTTGCAAAGTTACCGATGCCACCCCGTCTGTACTTCCCGAACTTTAACCTTCGTCTTCGCTTTGAGCCGGCCCTGCGTGCCGAGCAGAAACAGCTCTCCAAGTCCACAGCGGACACTTTCCGCACGCGCTTCATCAAACTCAAAACCGTCCCCAGCTTGACACGAGTGGAGATTAAACAGATTTTGGAGAAGCTATATGGACTTCCAGTGGAGCGAGTGAATACCCTCAACGTTTACGGGAAACGGCGACGCTACCTCGGCCGCTACGACTGGCGAGAGCAAGACTTTAAATACGCCTACGTTAGGTTGGCTGAAGAAGCTGAGGTACCCCGCGACCCGCGGCCCCCNTCTTCAGGGTAGTAAGCGTAGAAACGCAGCAATTGCGAACGCTTCCCAGCCGCCTCACACTGGGTCGCGTCCATACCGCCTCGGATACGTTGCCAGTTACCGAGTCACTGAACCATGTACGCGCATTATGCCTCGACAGCGCTTTGTGCATATAGTCGTATCTGTAGCCAAAGCGTNCCGAATTTCTCTACCGGTTATAGCTTTGCATGCGCAGTGAGCAGCTCTTTGCAACGTGTACGGAAGCAGAGTCGCCAGAGCAACGACTCAAGACACTATCCTCTGTGCGTCTGTAAGTGTGTTNGNGCCTCTTGCAGAGGCGCAGAATACCACGACGATGCGATGATAAGCGCGCATGTAAACATGGTCGTGCGCTGCATAGGGCTATTTCGTGGGAAAAAGTGGAAGCGAGCAGTACTCGTTCTCGTCCGAGTTTCTCGAGTCTCTCATTGACGCATGTCGCGAATCGTCGACGGCACACGCGCTCGCTTCCGAACTACGACGCTGGCCGTTGCGACNCATCANTGNGCAGGAATCTCAATANGAGATAGCGTGAAAACGGGNCAACTTCAGGGCACGAGAGCGGGCATGTTTCCGCAAGCGGCGACGCTACAACACGCGGAGAGACGGTAGCNACCGGGCGGTACGAAGCGCGCGCTTCCGATAAACNGCGATACCTCTGCAGGGTACTCGTGGTACCGCGACGTGGCCATCAGGGTTATGCGGCCNCTGCTCCAATATCACTCCGAGCAAATGTGAGTTTGCNTAGCNAGATGTTCCGAATGGCGCCTCTCACTTGCATAAAACGACAGCATCAAATCGTTCAGGGAGTCGCACTGGTGCAGACGCCGGTACGCGAACGAGGCTCATCGTTTATAACTCATCTCTGGTTGCATCCGTCGAGGGTTCTAAAAGGTCGCTGAGCGGTCGGTATCGCAGATCACCTCCCAAGGCGCGATCAATAAAAGCGCTGATCCCATCCGCTGCGGGTAATGCGTTAACGACGTCGTGTTCTAGCACAGCTATGCGCTGCTTACGTGGTCGAATCACCAGCGCCAAGGTATTTGGGGCGAGTTTGAGTCGCGAGCGTAACACACGTGCCTCTCTCATGGCTACGTGCACGCCATCGTGTACGTATTTCTCATTCAGTGCGTCGACAAGCTTCTCTAGTTCTGGTTGAGCTAAGATCACGCAAAGTCGGACTGAATCCCGAGCGGTGCACTCATTTCCGAATAGATCGTGCCAACTGTTTCCGGCCGCCTGCGCGGTCGTGCTGGAGCGTTTCTCTATGTTTGCCGTCGCCGTCGGCTTTGTCGTCGGTTGGCGGTTCGTTTTGTTGACAAGTTGCCTCACCAGGTCATCGAGAGCCCGGATGCTCATTTTCTCTCTATCATTGAGGACGAGTACCGTATTTGAGTCCAGGTCTGCTCCAGCCGGAACACCGATGACCGCGGGGAGACGAGGTTGCGCCCCCAGGCGCTTCAAGAGCGCGCTCATAGAGGCCTCATCATGCGCGGCAAGCCGCATAACACCGAAGAGTGCACGGTCGACATGGCGCTCAGAGAGCGCTCGATAAATCGCACTCGTGCGCTGGTTCGTGGTCACCAGAAGCACGTGGCCTTTTGAGGATTCCTCTCGGAGGAAAGCGTCCACACCGCTGGGATCCACTGTGTGGACATACCCGACGAGCGAGCGACGCGCGAAACGTACAATATCTTTCAGTGAGCGGCCTCCGTGGTAGTCCAGAGGCTGGCGGCGCTCAGTGGTGCGTTTGCGTCCGGTGAAAAGCTTGATCGTTGGAAACGCTTGAATATTGTACTCCTGGGCCAGCGCCCTGTTTTGCTCGCAGTCGACTGCACCGACACGCACGAGACCGTTCAGTCTTCGAGCCGCTTTTTCCCAGTTTGGTGCGAGACTGCGACAGTGGCCACACCAGGGTGCGTAAAACTCTACCAGCCAGGTTTCTGACGAGTCCAACACCAGTCGTCGGAAGTTGTCGTCTGTGAGACGGACAACAGGCGACTGGTCTGCGTACAGCGCTCTTGAGACCGCGAAACCCTGGATGATCGACAGACTTAAAGTGAGTAAGTGCCAGAGAAAATGTCTGTGTATGCAACGCAATCGGTCAGGACTTGAACACCAAAGCATTCTTTGGAACGTGCCTACAAAGGAAAACCTATCTGACTTGCATCGAGAGCGCAAATTCGCAGGAACGCAGGAGTTGCCGCGGGACCCAGCGGGTCGCCAGCATCCTCGACTTTTATGCACGTAACTTTCCCATAGATTTTTTATTTATGAACATGAAGGCACTGGTTTATGGCCTGAGGTGACGACCTTCCCGGAGCGCGAAGGACTGGTGGAAGCAAGAGGTTATGTGCCCCGGTGTGTCACCTTGCGCAGAACGCTTCAGCGATTCGCCGAGTGGTGCGATCCTAACGTTCCGCGATAGAAAACTCTCTTTTGATGAAGCCGAAACACGTACAGTACGAAGGAATGAAGAGCGACTCTGTTCCCAGATATCATCCGCACAAGCTTGAACACATTGCGAATGGTGAAATACCACGTTGTCTGATAGAAGGACATCACCAGACGTCAGGGAAAAGTCTTCAATGATTCGATAATATGGTTGGTGCTGTTCTGTAAGTCTTCTCTAGGAGCCAAAACTGAGGCTGCCAAATGAATCCATTCCAGATAGAACGGATGATGATATCTCCGTTCTCTTCGAGCTTCACCAGACGTACAACGAGCGCCCTGCTCCGCGCATACCCAAATACGCGCCGCCCGTTTCACCCGAAGCAAGTCTTATCGACTGAGAAAACACACCAGCGTCACTCGGCTTCATATCGATAGCGACTTTCCAGAGACGCTGTTGTTGCGAGTTCGGTGGAAGTTGGTCGTGGGTGAAGTCGGACTTTTCTGCGACGGTATCCCAGTGATTTCAGGACCACACGAACAAGCTGGTGAGAAACAGATACGCCTATGGTGGCCTCTATCGTCGCTTTTGCTTTCCGCAAGGTAAAAGATGGGTCGTTTTCTACCATTTCCCGCAAGCGCGCTTTGAGAATATCGGTTTTAGGTGCAGAGCGCTTGTACTTCTTCCTTTCAGCGTTCCTCAACCATCTGAGTACCGTGGTATGACTAACCTGAAGGAGAGATGCAGTCTTCCTTGAACTTTTCAGTAAAGAATATATCCTCCAGGCAATTCNTCTACGATCTACAGGGTACATTCCATAGTGACTTTGTTCGCTTGCTACACACCCCAGCAGACGTGAAACGAATCTGGGTTGAAAGACGATAAACAAGGTCATCATGAACGACGATGCGCGTTTTCATAGTGTACGAGCGATGCATCGAAACAAGGATACCCCGGATGTGCGGTGATTCTCGGCAACAATGACAACGCATGTGACGTTGTCAGAGCGCATGCTGTCGCAGACCTCAAAAAAGAACTTGATTCTGGTTAGAGCAAGCTCCACAACGGTGTTGCAGCAGAGCTTTTTCGTTCATATGCGCAANAGACACACATCGACACCAAGACAAGACTATGAAAAGCTATGAAACGAATGTACGAGAGGCGAGTTCGGAGGCATCAGCACCAGTCAATCCAGTCGTAACTGCGACAGCGATGCATGCATCCATGAGGAGGTCTTGCTCATCATTATCAACATTCCTGCTCAACATGGGCTTTCATAACGTCTTTACTCGACATGATGGAGCCAGTGCAATGTAAACGCACCAGATGCTGCATCGTCTTGTCTGTTCATGAACGCGTACAAAGCATCGTCGCCGGAAAGCGCCCAGAGGAACGCTGCCGCCCTGGTCGCTTCGTCTCGGAGTTTCTCCTCATTGGTTAGCCATTGCGAAAAGGTTTGCTCATCGCCAATCTCTATCCCACTCGAATACGTTGGTCGATAGAAGTGCGCAATGGTTTCCGCTCGATCCTGAAGCAGCGAAAACAGCTGACGCAGCGCTTCCAACGCCCGCTGATGCAGCGTCTCTGCGTAGACCCAGCGTCTTCGGGTACGTCGGAGGGCACCAACGCCAGGCTCCAAACGCTCTGCGCTCTCGCTCATTGTTGCTTGAATGCGTTTCACCAGGTGCGCGACTCGGATCCAAAGTCGATGTGGATGAAGCTGGTAGAGCGCACTCACGCCAGTCAAGCCGGCAGGCAGTGGCTCTGCTGCACCTAGAGCGGCAATCACCAGCGGACACTCGTCTATCTGTCGCATGACTGCGCCAACGAACTGTTTTAGTGGGGTTGCAAGAGGCGCCTCTAGTTGATCGCGGTACCTGCACGCGTGCTTCAGTCGGCGCCAACACGCAAAGAGCGCGAACCATTGGTTCCCATTTCGAACGAGCCCTTTAGCACCTTCCAATAGCTCTATGAAGCGAACGGCTGTACGCGCAGTCTCACGTTCAAGGCTCGTTGCCTCCATACAAAGTCGCTTACCCTCTGAAGCGGCTTCATCGCACGATGAGGACGCTGCNCAGACAAGCCACGCTCCCGAGTCTGCGTCGAAATAGTTGCGGTGCTCCCGCTGCCATCGGCTNAATGAGAGCACTGCTCTGGAAACTCGCTCCTCTAGCGTTTCCAAGGACGTCTCATCCTCGGACATAAACGTTTCCAGTGCCAGTTGTTGTCGGAGCGAAGGCTGGTGTTCGAAACGCCACACTGGTGCGTTTCGGCATCGAGCAGCAGCGCGGGTGCTTCACAACGTCTCCGCCGCTGTTCCCAGTGCGCTCTGTGCGAGCACGTTTCCTACAAGCGACCTGGGGTTCGTCTGACGGAAGACCGGCAAAGCAGAGCGAGGTACGTTTCCAAGCGGAGGTATGCCTGTGGTGTCTGCGCAAGAGCGTGATGTCGTCGAGGCTAGTTCGCGCGAGGCGACGCATTCAGGGTACGTCTTGCGGGCCAGTGGAGAGCTTTCTTCGACCGCCGCTGAGTCGAGTTCCGCTCCGGAGGTACCTCGAACGCCTTCCGGAGCGGCTGGCTGCACCGCACTGCTTTCTGCTACCTTGACACCTACGGGGTCTCGAAGCAACGACTCGGGTAACGCGGAGACCTCGACAAGAAGCGCGCTGGGCACTGCAGTAGGTGTTGTTCGTGTTGCTGGCGCCCCTGCTCGTCCACCTTCTACGACTACGACTGTTACTGCTACTGCTGCTACTGCTGCTACTGCCGCTACTGCCGCTACTGCTGCTACTGCTGCTACTGCTGCTACTGCTGCTACTGCTGCGTCATCGCCTCAGCCGAGCACCTCAGGGTCTGGAGGAGCCCCTGTCACAGAACCGAGTCGCCCGCGCTCGCAGCGTCTCTCGTGGTTCACCATCGCTCGTCGACTCTTATCGCACGGAGGGAAGAAACTCGAACTCGCCAGTTTCTTGAATGCGCTGCTTTTCCTCGGCCTCTTGACCAACTTGCACCTGACATATGTGAATCGAGCGGGCTGTGCCCCGACCCTATTGGAGCAAATGGCTCAGTTCCACCCGGAAGCACGACACGATCCGGCTCTGCTCCTGCGCCGCTACGACCTCGTCCAAGTACAAGTAGTGCCGACGCCACTCCCGCTGCAACACTTTCACAACACCTGGTCTGGCCTGCAGCCACTGTGGGAGCGGTTGTTGCCTCGTCCGCAACGGTACCAGTTCGCTACAGAAAAGGGATTTTT